>Ga0068859_100000132_pt1 | contig 70381 bp, 119 predicted proteins | sample KBSSwiS22_FD_66585 | JGI IMG/M metagenome (GOLD analysis project Ga0068859, IMG submission 66585) | Switchgrass rhizosphere microbial communities from Kellogg Biological Station, Michigan, USA - KBS Switchgrass S2-2 | ecosystem: Host-associated > Plants > Roots > Rhizosphere > Soil ...
CTCGGCGTGATGGAGTCGAAGATCCACGCCGCGGTCCGCCGCCGCAGTGCCGCTCACTAGAACGCGCCGAGCGTGACGTCGAAGTCGTCGCGAACGAGCTGCAGGGTGATCTTCCCGTCGTGTAACTGGCCGAGGCTCACCGGTCCGACTCGCATGACCATGTGGTCAACCCCGAGCTTCGGATACGTCAGCGTGACCACGTCGCCTGGGCGGATCTGGTAGAAGTTGCGATTGACGATGACGGTCGCCGTGATCACCGGTCGCGACGCCGCGGCAGCATCCCTGGACGCCAGCTTCTTCGCGAGCGCCTCGTCGCTGCACCCGGCGTAGTGAACGTCAACGCTTCGCAGGCCGCGCTGAGATTGCGAGAACGCGTTCGCGGCGTTCTGGCCGATCGCGAGACCGTCGACGTAGTTGTTCTGCCGGTTGGTGAACGAAACCCGGACCTGGTTGTACGTCTCGGACACGCCCCCGACAACGAACCAACCGGGACTCGGCGCCTCCATGTTGTCGGGGTTGATGTCGTCGAGGTCGTTGACGTTGTAGTCGGCGCGGATGAGCTTGAGCACGAGCTTCCCGGTCGTCGGCTCCTCGTAGAGGACAGCGCCGATCTGACGGAGCACGTCGGCGATGAGCGCGGACGCTTCCTCGACGCCGGTGATCGCGCGCGAATATCCGTGCCCTTCAGAAAACAGCGTGCTCGCTGTGGCAACGAAGCTGGCGGTGTCGATCTTGCTCGTCGGAAAGCCTAGCTTCCCCCACGGTGAGGTGAGCAGGTCGAAGATCACAGCCGCTGGGCACGCGTCGTCGGCGAGCGAGAAGCCGAGATGGCTGACCGTGCCGGTCGACAGCGAACGAACCTCGAACGAGTACGACGTGAAGTTCGGCATCTCGCCGATTTCCCAGTCATAGAGCAGGCAGATCGCTTGGTTCCGGTAGCCAGGCATGAGCGTCTCTTCGATCAGGGCCGGATGATCGAAGCGCCCCGGATACCACTTGGAGGTCGTCTGCCGCGTCTGCAGCACCGTGTGGTTATCGGGGTCCATGTCGTTGATGTAATCGCTGACCTGCTGATCGGGTCGGCCGTCGAAGAATTCGATCTCGCCGAAGATCCCGCCGCCCTTGGTGTCCCCGCCGTAGACATCGAATGCGTTGACCGAGAAGTACCGGAACCGTCCCGGTCGCGTCATCGAGTCAGGTGGACGCGCTGCGATGTCGAGGTGGAAGTCTCCGGCGTAGATCGACACCAGGTCGGTGCTGCCTCCGTAGAACGGAATGCCGACAACAAAGAGCATGTCGACAACAAAGGCAACCCCGACCGCACCGCGCGGAACGAGCAGCCAGTTCCCGATCCATGCGAGCGTCGGCGCATCGACGCGGCAGCGTCCGTAGATCATGGGCAGCGGTGCGCCCTCGTCGGTGCGAGGCACGTTGTTGACACCGGCCGGCGCCACACGATCGGGTCTGAAGAAGATGTCGTGAATCACCCACGACGTTCCGAACACGATCACTTCGCCGATGAGCAGGCCGAACATGACTACGTCTGCTGGATGACGCCGATGCCCTTCGGCATCCACGGGTTGATGGTGTTGGTCATCTCGGGATGCCCGCCGAAGTTGGCGACGTTGGCGAACTTGTCACGGCATTCCAACACCGAGTGGTTGCAGCTCGCGGACACGGCCACGAGGTCTCCGTTGGCCGCGGCGTAGAACGGCTGATCGATCGTCAGCGTCGTGCCGACCTGCGCGAGCACCTGGCGACGCTCACCGGTGGCCACATGGATCACCTCGCCGGCCGGAGCCGCCCAGCCGCTCGGCTGTCCACCCATCGAGGCCACCACGAGCGTCGTTCCGCTCTGCGAGCTGATGGTGGTGTTCACCGTGAACGACGATCGCGCGGGCCCGTCGCCAGGGTTACAGCGCGCGTCGAACAGAACATGGTTACAGATTCGCTGTGCTCGGATGACGGGTAGCCGCACCTTCATCGCGTCATCGGTGATCGACGGCGTGCGCAGCATGGCGACGTTCGCGTCGCACGACATGCCGACGACGAACCCGGTGAACTGCTGCTGCGCCTGGCCGCTCTTCTCTTGCAGCCGCACGAGCGTCACCTGAACCTCGCGCTCGGGTACGCCACGGGATGCAAAGCGCTGAACGAGCGGATGCGTGATCGGCAGGTAGACCACGAGCTCGCGACCGGTGAGATCCTGCGCGACCTGCAGATCGCTACGGCTCATCGTCAGCGCCGTGTACGTCGCACCGGCGTAGCCCACATCGACGACATGCGAGGTCAGTCGATACGTCACCGTCGGCGTCGTGATCGTGTACAGATCGATCGGCCGGTTCTGCGATGAGCTGCGCTCGTCTTCGTCGAAGGTCGTCGCCATGGCTACGAGGTCTTTCCGATCATGATCCAGCGCCCGGTGGAGATCGCGGCGTTGTAGCGATACCAGAGGCAGCCCGCGCCCGTTCCGCCGCTGACGTCGGTCAGCCCTGCGTTGCGAAATCGGTTCGTCGCTGCGCTCGCGGACCCGCTCTCGTGAGCGCCCGTGAACTGGAAGCTGCTGTTGTTGACGTTCGACAGGCAGACCACCATGCCGTCAACATTTCCGCCCGTCGCGAAGAGACCAAAGATCGTGACGTTACCGGTGCTAGTCAGGTTGACGATCGTGGTCCGCCCCAGCGCGAGTACGAGCTCCTGGTTGCCCGTGAGAATCGCGGGCGTGAGCACGGTGGTGAACAGGTTGCCAGCCACGAGATCAGCGTCGCCGTCCGTCGGCCGTGGGGCGATTCACAGGATCTGGATCCAGCGCTGGACCGCGGCGTTGTACCGGTACCAGAGCGACTTGCCGGCGCCGCCCTGCGAGATCAGCCCCGCGTTGTGGAAGCGGCGCAGCGCTGGCGTGATGCCGGTGTCCTCGTGGTTGCAGCTCGCGGCGAACGCAGCCGTGTTGTTGTTTGCGATACAGAGCACCATACCGTCCTCGGCCTCGACGGTCCCGGCGCCTACCAGGACGCCGCCGAAGCCGAGCGTCCGATCGCTCGTGAAGTTGAAGAGGTAGGTGTGGCCGCCGGCCGGAATCGAGAACGGCTGCGTCGTCGGCGGAGTGTCCGGCGGGATCCCTGAGTAGGCGAAGTTTTGCGTAACGATCCGGTCGAAGATGAACCTCGACGGAACGTCGAGGGCATCCTGGCATACGCTCACCGGCTCGTTGATCTCGAAGGTGCCACCGTCCCACATCACCTCGATGTCGTCGCGTTCGAATCGGACCTGCTCTAGGAATGAGACCTTGGTGACGGTGCCGGACACGCTGACGTCGAGCGCGATCGTCAGCGTACCGTCGAGGTTGTCGGTCACTCCGAGGACCTCGAAGTACCCGACCTGTCCGCTCGCGGTGATAGCGAGCCGCCGGTGCGCGCCCGAGGCAAACCAGCTGACGTAGTCACCGGCACCGGCCACCGACGAGCTCTGCACCTTGATGCCGCCGGACACCGTCGTGATGAACACCAGGTCCGGCGTATTTGTCGACAGCGCGAACACCCCCTGGCGACCGCGTAGATGCCGGATGAACGCCTTGAACCACGCCCAGTCGGCCACCGAAGACGACCGGTATCTGACCGACCTGGCCCAGTCCGGCGTGTCGCGCGCGCCGATGTTGAACGGCAGCGCTCCGAGATCCACGACCTCGTTACCGCCGTCCAGCGCCTCGGATGTGGTGTCCTCGGTCGCGTTGATCCGATCCCAGATCAGTAGATCCTCGTCGGTCAGGCTCGCGAACGGAACGTTGGGCCCGTCCGTGAACGTCGTCATCAAGCCACCGACGCCCATCGCATCGGAACCGGCGTACCCGAACCCGGCCGCTCGAGCCCTTATTGACCATAAGTCAACAGACACCGGATACCGCGTGAACCCTTGCTGCGGATCGAGCAGCACCGGGATGATCGGCATGAGCCTTCCGCCGGCGCGGCCCGCGGTACCCAGTGTTGACGCAATGACGTTTCCGTTCGCGTCGACGCGTGCGACCGTGATGGTCGTGCTGGTGCTGCCCTGGATGACTACGCCTACCGAGGTCCCGTCCGGAGCCAACACGATGCACCGTTGGCCGGGGATATCCCAGTCGGTGTCCACGGACACCTGAACCGCAATGACGAGCCCCGGAGAGTCCGCGGTGATCACGATCTCCTCGAACGGCAACGCGAGCATGAACGTCGAGCCGGCCGCCGCGGTACGCATCAGGGTACCGCGAATGTCTCGGCTGCTACCGTCGAGCAGGAACGCCGTGCCCTCGAACCGTCGCTTGGGTTGCGCGAACGGTGAGATGCGCTGCTCGGTCCCTGAGTACATCGTGATGATTGAGGTCGACCAGCTGTAGATGACCTTGGTCCCGGGCTCGAGAGAGAGAACGAACGTCGTCGATCCGATGTCGCCGGATCCGGAAATCGCCAGCTGTAGGCCCTCGTCGACGAATGCCTGGTATCCGCGCAACCAGGGCTCGCGCCAGTACGGCCAGTGGTGCTGCGGCTTGCCACGATCGAAATCGATCGTCATCGGCGGCCCGGGGCCGGGCATGTTCGGCAGATCGTCGTCGGCGATACGCCGAACGATCGGACTCGGCGTCGCCCACACCACTGATCGCGGTGGTGGCGGATCGTCGTCGAACATCGTCACCGGAGATCACCACTCCTGGTGCTCGGCCGCGAACTCGAACAGCATCGAGACCGCAGCTCCAACATCCTGGCAGGAGATCGACCCGCCGTTTCCCGCAGCGATGCCGACCATGTGATCCGGGTTGAGTGCGACCCATTGGTTCGGGCTCGTGGCTCCACAGGTGACGATCGGCCCGGCGTTAGTCCGCGTGGTCCCCGAGGTCGGCCGACTAGCTCCAGTGGTCACGGCTGCCGGCATCCCGGCATCCTTCGGAACGATCGCCAGGCCGGTTCCCGCAGTCGACGCCGTTCCCCATTTCATGACACGAAGCGCGATCGCCGACAGCGACGTGACTGCCGACCCCTTGCCACCGGCCATCAGCATCGCCAGGTACGTCGATCGCGTGGCGCCAGGCTTCAGAAAGAACGTCTCGGTCTCCGTGTTTGCGGTGCCGTTCGTCGTCAGGTTTCCGGCGGTGGCGAGGGAGTCCGTGTAGATGAACGGCATGCCCTACGGTCGCGTTCGTAGGCGCCCGGGGCGATTCACGGGATGACAGTGACCTGGATGTCTCGGCCGGTGAGCAGGAGCTTGACCTCGCTGGATCCCTGGCCGCCGATCGCGATGTCGAACGGCGTCGTGTTGATGTTCGGGATCAACGACACAACGGCCGGCGCCAGCCGATCGGCCAACATGACAACCCCGGCCGGGGTGAAGTGCGCGCCGTCCAGCGTCGGGATTCCGGACGAGCTGACGAGCGCACACCGCGACGTCTCGGCCGCGAATGAGGCCGCGGCGTCGACCACAAGTCCGGTACTGCCGCCCGTGTACGTCGACGGGATCTGGTACAGCACGATACCTGCACCTGGGTAGCGCGGACGGACCGCGGCGCGGAACGCCCGCATGTTAGCCAGGCAGTTTGTGGCGTCGGGCGACTCGTTCGCATCGGCCTCCCCGAGGACCGGGATCCAGATGTCAGGCGACGCGTCCATCGCCGCCATCTGCTCGTCGACGAAATCGAACAGCTGGCCCAGCAGCGGCGGGCCACCGGCCGGGAAAGCCGGATTCATCCACTCGTCTTCCCAGCCCGATCCCGAGACGGTCATCTTCACGAACGCCCACGAGTCCGGCCGAATCGCGTCAAGCAGCCGACCGAGGCGCAGCTCGGGGCCAGCGCACCCGGCTGGCACCCCGGCTACGGCATGATCCCTTGCGGACAGCACGCGTAGATCCTCGTTGACCCACTCCGTTGTCGGCCCGGCGGCTGCGTTCCGTTCGGCCAGCGGGACAGCCGAGTACGGCTCCGCGAGGCCCATATCGGAAGCCAGCACGCGACCCAGTGCCTGGCTGTGACCGAACAGGACGACTCCGGTTCGGGTCATGCTGGCCTCAGCGCGAGCATGATGCTGGCCCGGGTGGATGTCGTCGCCAGCGCAGCCGTGGTGGCTCCGAACGTGCCAGCGCTCTCCTTGACGCCGGTGGCGACCGCGACGCCGTAGCCGACCGACACGGCGCTCTGCGCGTCGCTCCGCTCGGTGAGCCCGGCCAGCGCCGCGTTCGTCCAGCCCGACACCTGCGGCGCCGAGCTGTCGATGCGCAGTGCGGAGATCAGCGCGATCAGGCACTGGGGCACCGTCGTGATCCCTCCGGGCACCGACAGCGTGGTACTCGTGCCCGCCGTGTCCCCGTGTGCGTCGTCGATCGGGCTGCCGGTGGCGACGCAGCCACGCACCACGAAGATCTGTGACACCTTGGCGTCGTCGATGATGTCCGCGACGACCGGATTAGCGGGTGCAGAATCAGCAGCCCGACACCAGGCGACCTGCAGCCGGGCGTTCAGGTCAGCTGCGTTGTCGTGCTGCGGGGACGCGTTATTGAGCGTCACCTCCGAGAACCCACCTACGTTGACGTTGTAGGTGTTCGATCCGAGCGCTGAGAGCACCAGGATGCCGATGTCGCCCGCCTGCACCTGACCAGCCGGCCACGTTGGCGCCGCCGGCTGCGCGCTGCTCGCGACGTTCAGCGGTCCCGCAGCCACGAACACGGGCGGATTCGAGCTCGCCACCGCGACGTCGTGGCTGACCGATCCGGTCGCCCCAAGATCGTCGGTCACGGCAAGCGTCACGGTGTACGTTCCGGCGCTCGTGTAGGTATGTTGCGGGTTCTGCTCCGTCGAAGTCCCGCCGTCACCGAACGTCCAGGCCCAGCCGACAACGAAGCCGTCCGGATCTCGGCTGGCGTCGGTGAACGTCACCGCGAGCGTCGCGGACTGCGCAGAGAATGCTGCGATCGGATTCGCGGTCCCCGACGGCGGCGCCAGCGAGCTGCACCCACGATCAACTCCGTTGTCGTAGATGGCCCGGTACATCCTGATGTTGTCCGGTACTTCCATGGAGTAGCTGCCATCGCCGCCGTTGACCGCCGTCGTGCCGATCACCGCCACCGCGCCAGTCAGCGCCACGACCTGCACCGGAGTGTCGTCCGGCGCAGGAAGCCCGTCGATTGTGACCGTCCCGGCCACGATATATGTCATGCCTCGAGCGTCACACGCTGGTTCATCCGGGGCGATCGCGCGCCAGCCTCGCGAGCGAGCTGCTCGGGTCGTCTAGCACTCGCGCCTGCTCGGCGTCGGTCAGGATCCGACCGTAGGTGTCCAGCATCTCGGCAGTGGCGACCTGCGCGAACGCTTCGTCAGGAACCAGCATCGTACCGACGAGCGGCGACCAGCGCTCGGCGCATGACTCGCACAGGTACCCGACGTATCCACTGCCCGGCTCCGGCTCGTTGCGGTACCCGTGCTGCTTGTGGCAGTTCATGCAGAACAACGGGATGCACCAGGTGCCGTTGATCTGGATACGGCCGCGAACCTCGCGCGCCGTGCAGATGGGCAGGATGTCGACGCTCATCGACGAGTCCCCGAGTAGCTGCGCACGGCCGGTGCATTGCGACGCATCTGGTTCACGGTGATCTGCTCTCCCTCGCGACTGTCCATCGCAGCATGAATCTCAGCCCGATCGAACACGTTGACGATCTTCACGACGGTCCCGGACGATGCCGACGACGAACCTGCGAACGCGGTCCCCGCGGCCGGCATCGGGTAGACTCCCGGCCCGGTACGCGCGACCTGACCGGGCAGGGTAATCGGAGCGTTGACGCCCGGGATCAGGCCACCGCCACCGCCGGAGATCGCATTCACCCCGAGGTTGATGAGCCCGATCGCGAGCTGCCGCGCCGCGAGCCGCCCCAGGTCGATGATCATCGCGTCGACCATCTTGCGCCAGCTGACCTCGCCGTCGAATGCCATTGTCACGAGCGCATCGGAGAGCTTGCCGACGTCGTCGACGAGCGTGTCGGCGATCTGCTGACCGAAGGACTGCGCCTCGATCTTTGCCTTCAGGAAGGTCTGCTCGAGCGCACCGGCAAACGTCTTGCCGTCCGGTGCCGCCTGCAGGTACGCCGATCGGATCTGATCAACGGCCTGACCGTACTGCTGAGCGTTGATCCGGCCATCTCTGAACGCCGCGCTCGCCGCGCGGAGCCCATCTTCGTAGCGCTTCTGCGGGCCCTCGAATTGCTCGACGATCGAGGCGTAGCCCGCGAGGTTGTCCTTCGCGGCCTGGTAGCCATCCTTGGCCTGCTCGGTGAGCTGGTTCGCTCGCTCCTGCGAGATCGCGTGCAGCGCCAGCGCTCCATTGATCGCCTGGAGCGATTTTTCGTACTCGAGCTCCGCCCCGGCACCCTGGCCGGCGAGCTCGAACTGACGCGCGTACGCCTCGTTGAGATCGCGTAGCGCCACCGCCTGCTTGCTGAGATCGGCGGGCTGGAGAGCAGCGGCCGATTCGGTGAGCGATTCTACCGGACGAAGCGCCGCTTGCTCTCGAGCGGCAGCGGTGACGTAGACGCCGGACGCGCGGGGACCGATCGACACGCCGCGCATCGCTTGTTCCTGAGCAATGGTCTCATGACGCAGCTTGGCCATCGCGTCGTTGATGGCGTTCATCCGCGTGTTGTATTGCGCTGCTCCGATCCCGCCGCTCTCGAACGCTGCGTTCAGCGCGGCGACCGCTTCTGCGTTGTCGCGGATCGGATCGTTGAGCTCATGCCACAGCCTGATCGTCGCCGGTAAACGTCCGTCGTTGATGGTGGTCACGAGCTGCTCGTACTGCTTTCGATACTCGTCCGCGGTGATCTGACCTCGGACGTGCTCGGCTCGCAGGTTCTGCAACTGAATCCTCGCGTCCTCGATGGGCTGACGAATCGATCGGAGCATCTTGATCTGTGCCCCGAACCCCACCTTGTCATCGCCCCATGGGTCGGAGAGGATTCCAGAGACGCGGCCGAGCTGGTCACCGTATCCCTTCAGGAGATCGATGGACGCCGAGATATACGCGGGTGCCTCCATCAGGTTCTTGACCAGCTTGTGAAAGATCGCATCACCGGCGCGGTCCGCCGCCTTGGCGATGCTCTCGGCCTTCTCCTGGAAGTCGACAGCGAGATCCGCCCACGACTTCCGAACGAGCTCCGGGTGTATCGTCTCGAGCGCCTTGCCGATGCTGCTCTCCCAGCCGTACCCCTTGCTCTTGAACATCTCGATCGTCTCGTTGAATTCGGCGCGCACCTGCGCACCTGTCCGCTTGATCTTCTCGAAGTTCTTGTCGACGGTGCCGTAGTCGGTGGCAAGAGCTGCCACTAGGTCATTGACGCTGATCTTTCCTTGCTGAACCAGATCGAGCAGCTCCTTTCGGGTTTTGCCGAACTTATCGATCCACAGTTCCGCGATGTCCGGCACCTGCCGCATGATCGTGTTCAGTTCGCGCTGCTCGATCGTTCCACGGGCAGCCGCATAGGAGAGGCGCTCGACGAGACCACCTACGCTATCGAGCGATCGGCCGGCGACCTGTGACGCCTTGCCGAGCGTCTCCAGGATGCGGACCTGATCACGGTGCGAGAAGTTGAGCTCGTCGGTGCCGTCGCGAACCGTGTCGTACAGACCGATCGTCGTCCTGAAGTTCGAGTGCAGCTCGTGGGCAACGGCAATCTGCTCGTCGACCACTCGATTCACATCGCGGGTTGCGTCGACAAACTTGATCGCTGCGTTGCTGACCTCGATCCAGACGTCATGTATGTCTTGGAACGCGTGCACCATTCCCTGAATCTTGTTGGCCCCCTCGGTGAGCGCATAGGTCGCGATGCCAATCCCAGCGAGCCCAGCGCTCACGGCGAGCGCGCGCTCCTTGAGGCCGGGCATCTCTGGAGCCGCTCCGGTTCCGATCGTCTGCGCGGCCTGCGCTGCACTGCTGGCCCGACGCGACGCGGTCAGCCGCTCCATCTCCGCCGTGAACTCCGCTGTCGTGAGCGCGCCGCGCTTGTGCGCCATGTCCAGCGCGACCAGATCGGCGTAGTACTCGCGAATCGGTCCGCGGATCCGCTCGACGACAGCCTGCTCACGCTCGATGGCTTCGCTCAGCTTCGCGAAGCCGCGAGCTGCTGGGTCCAGAGCCTGAGCCAACATGTCGTTGAGCGCGCGCTGTGCCGTCCTGAACTGGTCGGCCATCTTCTGGCCGATCGACTGAGTGCTCTTGGCGAAGCTCACCGCTCGTTCTGTCGCCTTGTCGAATTCGGCACGCAGCCGAGACGCCTCAGAGCTGGCACTGTCGAGGGCCGCTGGGATCTTGTCGATCTCCGTTGCCGCCTGCGATGCCCCGGGTGCCGTGATCTTGATCTCGAATGGCATCAGCGTGCTGCCTTTCTCTTGTCTTCGATCGCCCGCCGCGTCTGCTCGGACTCGGCCCGTTCGATGTCGAGCGTGCGGATCACGTGAACCACGATCATGGTCGCCTCGCGGTCCAGCTCGTTAAACTCACACCAGCGGACGATCTTGTCCCACGGTATCGGCCCGGTGGCCATGCCGATGCCGCGGGTCGTGGATAGATCGCCCCAGGCTTCGATGCAACGAGTGACCGCGAAGTCCCTGGCCGGCTCGGTCCGGCGGATCTCGGCGAGCTTGCCAGCAGCCTGCGCGCGCTCACCAGGTGATGCCTGCTTGCGGTCGATTGTCCGCTGAAAGGAACGGATGCTCGCGGCGTTGGCCTCGTTCCACTGCAGCCACGCCGCTACCCTTTTCCCAGAGCGACTGCGTCCCCCTGAGGTGCCGGGTCGAAGTTAGTCCGCGTGATGACGTAACCGACGACGCGGCGCCAGACGTCCGGGCGGTACTGGAGCAGCTCGGTGAGGAACCGCGCGACGGCCTCCGGTGTACACGGTGCCGAAGCACCGTCCTCGGCAACCTGTTCCCAGTCGGCCACGACCTGTGACTCGGCGATGGTCTCGATCGTGCGCGCGTTCGTGGCGTCCGGATCGGGCGCGTCGGCGGTGGGCTCCTCGCGCTTCGCTACCGCGCGTCGGAACATAGCGTTTTCCCAGAGGCTGTTCCCGGTGCCGCAGTACCGGACGATCAGCGTGAGCGGCTTCGCTGGATCGATGCTGACTTCGGGGAGCTCGAGGCGCCGCGTGATGGCGCCGAGATCGAAACGCTGCAGGCCAAATCCCATGCGTCAGCGTCGCTGGCGGGAGGAGATGGGGCGAGATGAGGAGCCATGGTAGGATGGCTGTGATGAGCATCGATCTGGATCGCATCGAGCGCGCCGCGCGGGCAGTGCTCGAGAGCGCGCCGACATTCGAGGAAAACGCCGCCCGCGCGCACGAGCTCGAGGTAGAGACGCCACCTGAAACCATCGTCGACTTGGTTGCCTTGGCGCGCTGGGCGCATACGTCGGGTACGGTCTCCGACGATGACGTGCGCGCGCTGCAGGCAATTCGCGTCGTTATCGCTGACGCCTTCGGACATCCAGCACGCGATGCGGCGATCGCGGCGATCGACAGGCTGGTGGCGTCGAGCGTCCGTCGCGAAGACGGTGCAGCAACTGGCACGGCTGCTCAGCGAGCCGCCGCCGACTAGCGGCCTGAGTGCGGCACCGCTGTGCCGTCGCTGCAGGAAAGGCACGCTAGTGCACGATTTCGCCTGCCGCGAAGATCGCTGTGCCAGTTGCGGCGTGCGGTACGCCTACAACTGCGGCGTTGACGGCGAGGAGCCGATCATGCAGGTCTGCTCGGTGTGTGACGGCATCATCGACAGTTGCGCTGGCTGGCTTCACAGCGTGAAGCGTGGCGCGCGGTACGAGCGCGTTCTGACGTGCTCGGCGCTCGGCTGCCGCAAGCGGGTTAGTCCACTGTGAGCACGTCCTGCACGCGCGTGCCGCGCTCGGACCGCTGCCCGCCGTCAGCCATCAGCTCGTCGGCAGGAACGGGAACAGCGTCACGCCCAGCGTGATGTTCAGCGTCGCGTCCCGGAATCCCGCCGACTTCAGGTCCAGCGAGACCGGCCCGTTGCCCGGGAACTTCGGTGGCGCGTCGGTGCACTTCACGCTGGGTACGTCGAAGAAGATCCCACCGTCGGTGTTCCGCAAACCCACGCCGAGCTGCAGCGTGGTGTTCGCCGAGCACGCCAGGATCGCGTCGGGCTGCGTCAGGTACGCCATGATGTCGGCCGACACCTCGATCTTGCCAACCACGTCACGCGCGGTGCCGAGCGTGCCGATCTGCTTCTGCGGCGTGATGTGGTTCATCACCATCAGCTTCAGGTTGTCGATGTCGTTTGAGACCACGCTATCGTCGCTCTGCTTCGAGAGCTTGACGTACGGCGTTCCGGTGACCGTGTTGTAGCGGTCGATCGCGAGCAACCCGCCCGCCGTCGCGGCTCCGGCCGCCCGGCTCGTCGTTGGGTCGCCGATCGTCGTACCGATAAACGACAGATCGATCGTGACCAGGTTCTGCCCGGGGATGTTGATCGTCCACTGGTCGCATAGGTTCCCGGCGCTGTACACGTACTCATCGGTGGTTCCCGAGAGCAGCTTCGGATACGAGAGCTCCATGTGGAAGCTCTGCTCAAGGTAGTCGGCGCTGTCGAACGCGACGTTGCGCAGCCAGCGCCCCCAGTACAGATCGATCGTCTTGGTTGCGCCGTTGTCCGCGGCAGCAACCGTCCACTGTCGTCGAGTCAAGGGAATCTTCGTCGCGGTGATCGGGCCTTTGATCTTCGCGAACCCACGATACGCCGCGGTGGCAAACGCGAACGCCGAGCCGACCGTGCCGCCCACCCAGATCCACTGTCCGACGGTGAGGCCCATCGTCGTGAAGTCGGCCACGGTCGAGATCAGGTCACCGGTGGCGTCGAGCTGGATGTCACCCGCGGCGCCGCGGAACCCCGCCACCTCGAGCGTCACCGTGTACGCACCCGCCGGCGTCTCGGCGACGCCACCCGCGACCGTGATGGACGTCGCGCCAGATGCCGCTCCGACCACCTGCAGCGTGCCATTCGCCGTAGCGTTGGCGCCTGTCACCCAGCCGCGCGGCACAACGAGCGTCCCGGCCTGTAGTGCGCCCCCGGCGTTGACCGTGTAGGCCGTCGTGGTGCGCGCCGTGATCATCGGTGTCGACGCCTGATTCGTGAAGTACGCGACGCCGGTCCCGCCCGGGTGCTTGGCCAGCGCGAGGAGCAGCCCCTGGCCGATCTGGTCCATCAGATCCTTGGTCAGGTCGTGCGTCAGCTTCGGCGTCGCGTCCAGGTCGACGATGACCGGCGCCTCCATCTGACGGAACTTCGAGAGCGGTGCCGGGGCGACCGTCTTGATGTGAGGGTAATACTCGCCGATCCCGTCGGGGTTCGGCTGGAGCGTCTGCCAGGCGACGGTCGGCTGCGTCCCGAGCGTAGTCTCTTTGGCGATCAGGAGCGTGACGGCTTCTGCCCGTTGGACGGGAAAACTCGACATGCCTCAGCGTCGGGCACGAGGCGCTCTGGGGCGATTCACCGGCGCGCGGCCGTCACTTCGTCTCAGTCCACCAGCACGGCACCCTGACCATCGACATCGACCACCGGCCGTCCTCGCCGATCGGCTGGGTATGACCCGCGAACGTGACGATCGGCTCCTCGCCGGCCACAGGAGACGGCAGGGCCACCATCTCCAGGATCACCCGGACCTTGTCGGCCAGCGCTGCCAGGCCCGCTGAGCCCGCGTTTGCGGGCCCCCACAGCTTCACGACAATCCAGCCGTCCCGGCGCGTACGGCGAATCCCAGCGCGCCCAAGGGTCATCTGGGCGCTGGTCGTGGGCGTGATCGCCAGGAGCACGAAGCTGTCGGCGGATGGGCGCGCCTCGTTTTCCAGCACCAGCGGAATCCCGGGCGCCGCCGTGGCCCACGCGGCCACCATCGCTGCGCTGACGACCTCGCGCATCTGGGCCTCGGTCATGGACGCCCCCCGCGCTGGCGTGCAGGAGCGGAGTCCAGAGCGCTGACATGCCACACCGCCATGGCCAGATTGAGCGCAGCCCAGCCGTAAGCATGCATCCACGCGTATGCCGCAGCGCAGCTCAGTTGCATCAGCGTCAGCGACAGGTCGATCGCTAGCCGTGTCTTCACTCCTCACCTCCGAACGGCGAGTACGCGCCGGCCAGTCCGAACGCAGCCGCTGCACCGCGCTCGCTGACCAGACCTGAGGTCGTCACGTCGATCGTCACCCCGTCGTAGCGCGCCTGCACCGCGGCCACTGCGCGGTCCACCGCGGCGATGTCCCACCCTGGCGGCGCCTGATCGCTCGAACCGCCGATGAGTGGTCCGATGTAGGGCACGTTGTTCGTCACGTGGATGTCGCCGTCGACGAGCGTGTAACCGAGCACCGCGGCCTGTCCGGCGATCTGCGCGGCGCCATCGTCGACGCCCTCGAATGGGACACCCAGCGACGGGACGAAATTCCGTCGCGCGTGACCCGTATCGACCGGACACGCCTCGATCAGTGCGGCCGTGATCTCCATCGTCAGCGACTTCGCGACCCCGGCCAGCTCGGCCCGGAGCCGAACCCCGATCGCGGCGGCTTGCGGGTCGCGGACGGCCACCAGGTCACCGGCGCGGCGGAGGCTGCTTGACAGAGGGCTTCGAATCGGTGGTCGGAGCCGGCGTCACGAAGTCGATCAGGTTGGCCAGCCACAGGCCGCGGAGCGAGAACTCGCTCAGCTTGAGCTCGCGGTGCGGAAACGGATCGCCGCGCTTGCACTGTACCCCGGCGTGGATGAAGTCCGTTGCGACCACGGCATCGAGCGCTGGCACGAACACGCGGCTCATACGTTCATGTTCCTCATCAGGCTTCCGAGGTCGGCGCTGATGAGCTTCATGTCGGTGGCCATCTCGATCTCGTAGCGCGTCGACTTGCGATCCTGGTTGTACCAGCTCGCGATCGTGTTGCCCTGCGAGCCGACGAGGCCGTCGGCGACCCAATTGAAGCTGTAGAGCGCGCTCGGGATGAGCAGGCCCGGGGTCGGCGGCACGTAGAGCAGGAGCACCTGGCCGGCCGTCGCCATGAACGCCATGGTGTCGGTCTGGCCTTCGTTCGAGGTCGTCTCGACGCCGCGCGCGATCAGGACCTTCTCGATGCCGAGCCAGCCCGCGACCATGTTCGTGGTCACCTCGGCCGGACCGCCTGGCGTCTGGCCGTTGTTGACGCGAGAGATCACCGTCGGGTGCTCGGTGAAGATGTCCCACAGATCGCGCGAGAAGATGCAGATGTTCGGGATGTAGCCGGTGCGGGCCTCCATCGCGAAGATCCGGCTCTTGATCGCCTTGATGGGCTGCGCCGTCGCGTCGAGCCAGCCCAGCGTGTTCGCCGCAACCGTACCGCCGCCACCGCTGGTCGCGCCGACGAGGTCGGACGTCCAGACGCCGGCCTTGAAGTAGTTGCCGAGGAAGATCTTCTCTTTCCTGATCAGCGCCTTGTTCGTGCACAGCATGGTCGCGGCGCGGTCGACGTCGACAGCCTTCGCGTTGGCCCGGACCTGAGGACCGATGTCGGTGTGCCATGCCCAGACGTCGGCGAAGTAGCTCGCGGTATTGTCGACCGCGAAGCCACCACCGGCACTCTCGGCGCCGTCGGTGCGCAGCTGCATATCGTCGCGGAAGAAGAAGCCACGCGGGTACTGTGTGTACTTCGCGCTCTGCTGCTCGACCTGGATGCCGGGCGCGACGAGCCCGGCGATCAGCGAGGACGGCTGCTGCATGAACGCGACGCTCATCTGCGTGAGCAGCGGCTGAACGTAGACGTCGGATTGTCCGGGCTGACCGAGCTTGCGGATCTGTGCCGCCAACGGGTCCCGGTGAGTGAAGTCGGTCATCTGCTGCTGCTCCTGGTGACGTGAGGTTGGGGCTACGAGAGCGACGAGCCGGTTCCGCCGAGTGCGCTGGTTGCGCGCCAAGCTGCTCCGTCCCAGATGAGATCGACGATGGTGCCGACCGCGGTGCCGAGAGCGAGCGTGGTCGCCGCTGCGCCCGCGAGCGTCTTGAACGTGCCGGTGATCGTACCGACCGGCGAGCTCGCCGCGACGTTCTGGACGATCCGCTTCGTCTGGCCGGTGCTGACGCCGTTGGCGAGAACGCCCGTGACAGTGCCGGTCGTGGACACGAACGTGACCGCGGTGAGGTTCGACGGAGCCGTGGTCCCGAGCACGATGGTGTCGAAGCCAGCGCCAGCGACCGCGTTACCGGCCGCGCCGGTCAGAACGCCTTCACCGATGTCGTTGAGTGCGCCGGCCTTGAGCGCCGTCGCGACCTGGAACCCCGAGGCAACATCGGCCGCCGATGCCGTGATGAACTTCCCGGCGCTCGTGACCTTGAGCGGATCCATGACGGCGACGGTCCCGCCGTACTTGAGCTTGAGCTTCCCGCGACCCACCGTCTCGATGCCGCAGGCGAACTGCCCACCGGTGCCGGCCGTGTACAACACGCCGATGATCGACGCGTTCGCCGCGGGCAGCGCGACGAGGCCCGCGGTTGTGACCGTGACGCCGCAGAACAGCGACGCGGACAGGTCCGAGCCTGCCGGCAGGGAGATCGGGTTTCGTTGCTCGGTCGACATCGTCGTGTGCTCCTGGTGATCGTGGTGTGACTACGAGGCGCGCGCGGCGTCGTAGAGCTTGCGAATGTTGGGGTCGCTCTCGGTCGACTTCATGAGCGCGATCTCGTAGCTGGGCAGCTTGTGATCGTCCTGGTACTTCTCGACGGCCTTGCGAAGCTGCGCGGACGGCGCGTTGGCCAGCTCGGGGTCGTCGCCTGCGTAGCCGCGCGACTTCGTGGTGAGGCCGAGCGCGTAGTTCGCGCCCTTGAGCGCCGCCATCGCTTCCTCGTACTCGGCCGGATCGACGAACTCGGTGTTGAGCGCCTTCATGATGCGGGCACGGACGTTGCCCTTGGCGCCCTTCGCGAAGTTCGTGAGCACCTCGTCGCCGCGCTTGGCGAACGTGGCTTCGCGCTCGGCCGCTTCAGCCGCACGCTGCTTCGTGATCGCCTCGTCGGTCCGCTTGGCCATCTCGATGAGCCGGCGATCGTCGCTCTTGCGGTACACCGCGCCGTCGATCGGTGACGTGTACACGGCTTCGTCGGCCTTCGCGATCTCGCTCAGCACGAGGTCCCTCTCGTGGCTCGACTTCGCGAGGAACGAGTCTGCCTCCGAACCGGATAGCTTCCCGAAGTGGATGCGCTGTGCATCGCTCATCGAGCTCAGCTTCTCGAGCCTGGCATTCTGCTTCTGAAGCTCCGCGATCTTGTTCTCTTGCTCGGTGGCCATTACTTGCTCCTGTGATTTCACGGTAGGGGTGGCCCCGGACCGGGGCGAATTGGCGCGCGCGGAGACAACAACCACCGACGGCGCGGCAGGTGTCGCGGGCGCAGACGGAGCCGGTGCGCCATAGAGGCTCACGCCGCAGTAACAGCAGTAGCGATCGCCTTCGTCGCACTCGGCGCCGCAGCTCGGGCACTGCTTGCCATCGTCGTCGGCCGCTTCGGCCATCACCTCGGCCGGAACGACCTCGTCGGTGGTGTGCGTGTGGTTGGAGTCCTCGCCGATCGTGATCGCGCCGGTCGTCGCGTCGTACGTCCATGGGTGCGAGTGGCCTTGGTCGGCGCCCTCGGACGTCGCGTAGGACGTGGACAGCATCGTGGTCCACGCGTGCTCCGGGTCATCTAGGCAGATCGCGTGCTGATGCCCATCGGTGATGGACGTCAGCACGGTCATCTTCGAGACGCGGCGCTTGTAGGGCACCCACTTTTTGTCCTTGCCCTTGCCCTTGCGGCCCTTCATCAGCTCACGGATCCCGGCCCCGGCGATCGAGACGCCGTTGAACTCACCGGCGCGGACCTTCGCGAGCTGCTCCGTCGTCGGCCGAATAGCGACCATGAGGCCACTGATCTTCGTCGCGGACCCCGCAGCCTTGCCGAGCATCGCGGAAGCAATCTCGCTGTCCATCGGATACGCGAACGCGATCCGCGACTTCTGCGCGCCGTCGTGCATCTCGTCGACGGCGCCGCCTGCCTTGACGAACTCCTCGGCTGCCCTGATGAAGTCCGGGCTCACCGCGTCGCCCTGCAGATCGTGATACGGCTGGCCGCTCTCGTCGGTGCAGGTGAACGCCCAGCAGTACAGAAGCGGATCGTCGCCCTCGCCGACCTTGACGATCCGGGCCAGCATTGCCGCCTCGACGGACTCCTGCGCACCGGCGCGCTTGATCAGTCGGATCGATGCAGTCTGCTGCGCTGGATGGTCGACAAGCGACAGGAAGTCCAGCTTCGAGAGCGTGAGCTTGAACCGAGCCGCTGGTGCCATGTCTCCGACGCTCTCGCGGGTCACCCACCCGGGGCGATTCGCAGACTTCTTCGTGCGCTTGGGCGGCTTGGCCAGCTTCGCCGGTCGCTTGTTGTACTTCGCGAGCTCCTTGATCGCGTCAGCGGTCTCCCTGATGGACTCCTTCAGGGCCTGCTGGGTGTCTTCGTCGCCGCGGAATCCCTCGTCCTCGATCGCCTGACGTGCGCTGTCGACGTCACGCTCGTAGGCGCGACGCGCGTGCGAGTACAGCGCGTCGACCTTCGGATCGGACCACTGGCCCTCGTCCTCGTCGAACGATGCCTTGCCAGCGAACTTCTCCTTGGTCCTCGCCAGAACCGCATCGTCATCGTCGGTGCTGTAGTCCTCGAGCTCCGCCGTGTCTTTCGCGTACTTCTTCGACGTGTCTTTCAGCTTGCCCAGCGCAGCAACCTGCTTCTCGTGTAGCGCCTCGAGTGCGTCCTGCGCCTCGATCGCCTTCGCATCGAACTGCTTGCGACGCTCATCACGCGCTGCGGTGTACTCCTTGGTGCTGCGCTCGTGCTCAGTCCGCCGTTGCTCGTAGTCGGCGAGGTCAGCGTCGAATTGCTCCTGCTCGTTGTCCTCGTACTGGAACCGCTCCGGCTTGTCGGCCTTGTCCCACTTGACCGGATCGCCATCCTCGAGCTCGATCCCGAAGTCATCGAGGTTGGTTGATCTGCTGTCGGCTGCACGCTCGGCGATCGCCGCGTACTCGTCGCTCCTGTCATCGCCGTGTAGCGCGTTCGACGCCTCGCCCACGTGACCACGAAGCGCGTCGACGTCAATCTCGACATCGGCTCCGACGTCGTGCTCCTCGCTGCGGAGCGCCTCGAGCTCATGGACCGCGGTCAGCGCCGCCTTGTGATTCGGCTCGATGTCCACTGCGATCTTCGTGATCTCGTTGTTCGCTTCGACGGCTCCCTCGCGCGCGCGGTGGACGACGCTGGGCAGCGCGGGCACGAGGTCCGCCTTGCGCGCCTGTTGCTCCCCGATGATCTCGGCCGCAGCCGCATGCATCGCGCGCGCTCCCGCGGCCTGCGCGTCCTCGTGGCTCAGCCTGATGATCTGTCCCGAAGCGCTGTCAAGCCGCCTGCCCGCGGAGTCGGCCGCTTCCTTGAGCCGCTTGCCGTGCTCAGCGAGGAAGCTCTCGTCGGCGAGCGCGTGCTCGGGGCTCTCATGTTCCTTGCCTCCGATGCCGCCACCGCCGCTCGTGAACTTCCCGCCTTCCCCGCGCGGATGCTTGTCTTCCTCGAAGTCGCCGAACCCGGCCATGCACCCAAGCGTCGCTGCGCCTACATATCCGGGGCGATTACGCGGCGTTGAGCCGTGTCGTCACCGTGCATCGGCACCCGATCGTCTCCTCGGCCCCGGCATCCGGATCCCCGGGGTAGCGCAGCTCGACGCCGCGACCGCTGACGAATGGCTCATCCCATCCGCGCTTCTGGCCGTGCATCTCGCGATGGAACTCTCGCTCGTTCGCCTTGTTCCTCGCCCGCGGGCTGTGCACCCAGGTCCGCTCTATCTGGTCGGCCGAGATGTCGCCCCGCGAGATGGCCTGCCGGTACAGCTCGGCGCTGCCCTGGTGCGCCACGCGCTGTGTCTCGGTGCGGGCGATCGTCTCCGAGCGCAGCGTAATAAAGTTGTCGCGGTACCGGTTCACGGCGAGATCGATCTGCGCGGAGGTCAGCGGCTTGTTGGCGCGCATCGCGGCTCCGATCGTCTGATCGCTGGCGCCGCTAGACAGTTCGCGCTCGAGCGCCGCCGCGAGGTCGCCGCCCTCGAGCTGGCGACGGTAGTTCTGGACGATCTCCTCCTGTGCCGCGGTGAGCCCGATGCTGTTGCGGAATTCTCGCGCGATCACGATCGGATTCGCGCCGCTGCGCGCGCCGCCGATGAGCGCCTGCCGAATCAGGTCGCGCTGCTCGACGGTAAGGTCTCGGATCAGCTGCAGACGATTCGCCTCGGCCCACTGCAGCGCAGGCGGATCGAGCGCGTCGAAGTGAGGGAGCTTCTTGCTGACCCGGGCGGACTTCGAGATCTCGCCCGCGATCCAGCGCGCTGAGGTCTGGCCGGCCGAGACGTACGCGGCATGCTGGGCCGCCGCGAAGCTGGCGACCGCGGCATCCCAGCCGCGGAGCACGAGGCTCGGCTCCTGAGCGTAGAGCCGTCCGGCGATAGACTCGGCGGGGTTCTCGTCGAGCAGGTGCTGCCACATCGCGAGCCACGCGCGGTTCAGCTCGCCGCGCGTGCGCGCGAGCATGCGGTCCATGGCGTCAGCATCCATGGGTCATGTCCTGTGGAATCGCGGAGATGCAGGTCTCATGGTGGGTGGGCTTGCGTTCGGTCGAAGGTGTAGCTACACTTTCAATATGAGCAAGGCGTCCAATAAACACTCCATTAAGGCGCTGCCTGCGCTGCGCGCGTCGCTGATCTGGTTCAAGCGCGAGACCGTCCGCTCCCTGAAGCGTCGCGCCCTGGAGATGTCGTCGCCCCGGATGCGCATGACTCTTTTCGAGAAAGCGCGCAAGGTCGCTGCCACTGACCTCGCCGATCTGCGGCTTGCCTACCAGGCCAACCGCGTGAGCGAGATTAGGAAAGCTCGGAGGTTTGAACTGGCACGAGTGGTGCCTGGTATCGTGTGGCTCGAGGCCTCCACGTGACCCGCGGCGGCGCTCGCCAAAACTCCGGCTACGAGCCTCACGCTGGCACGCCCCGAGAGCGCACACTGCGGTTCCGGGTCTCCGAGGCTGAGGGCGCGGAGATTGACGCAGCTGTGCCAGATGGTGAGCTGAGCGACCTGTGCAGGACGCTGCTACTCGCCCACATCCGATCCCGCCCGTAGCCATCACGTCCTGCACTGACAAACGTAGCAAGCGCTCGCAGGATCTCTGGTCACCCCGCCAGCCACGATCGTGCTCGTCACGCCTTCCATCGAGATGTGGTCGCCCGGCTCCGGCACGATGCCGACCGGCAGCCGCGCGCCGTACAGCCGGATCACGCGGTCTGCGCCGGTGATCAGCGTTCCCGAGAGCATCAGCGTGTGCACGTCGACCGGGATGCCCACCGCAGGATAGCTCACCGTGGTCGGGTTGGTCCCCGCGGTCACGCTGCCCGGCGTGCGCGTGCCTGGCGTAACCTTGATCAGCGTCGCCGGCTTCGACATGCCAGCGCCGATCAACGCATCGGCCACCAGCTTCGCGATGTCGCCGTCGAGGAAGCCCACTATTTCTCCTCGCGGCGGTAAATCGACACCGGGCACACATCGAACGCGTAGCTGTCATCGAGTCCGCGACCCCGCGGGTGCTCCCACTCCGCCGCGAACCGAGCGCACCCGAGCGCGTCACGAAGCACGTGGTACAGCGGGTTGTCTTCCGTGATGCGGACGCGCACATCCTGGCCCTCGCGACCAGCGCGTAGCTCGAGCGCGTCGGCCTCTTCGCGCAGCCACAGCGAGCGCCGTCCTACCGCATCGATGCGCCCGATCCGGTGGAATCCTTCGCGCGCGAGTCCAACGTCTACGTCGTTCATTCGGGCCTCACCAGCGCGAACCCAGCGGCAGACCGGAACGACGAGACGCAGTTCCCGCCGTGCGAGTCACCGCCCTCGACGGCGCCCGACGACGAGATCGCCAGGAACTGACCTACGAGCCGCTGAATCACGATCGGCATAACGCTGGCCGTCCCCGATCGAGCGGACGTCGCGTTGAAGAACGTCACCCCGACACCGCCACCAGACGAGACCGACTGGATGTTCGAGCCCTGATCGGCCTTGCTGACCACAGACGGATCACCGGCGACGAGCAGCGCGAGCTCGAACGTCGCCTGCACGATCTCGATCGGCACTGACAGCTCCGACACTGGCGTCCCGCTGCCGGTCGTGACCCCGGACCGCGGCCACTCGAGCGTGGTCACGTCGACGCCGACGAGCCCCGTTCTCGTGCCGTCCCACGGCTGCACGTCCAGATACCGCGTGGCCTCGACGAGCGTGCGACCGCGATCGTCGGTAGACAGCGCGCCCCACGCCGCGGGCGCCGGTCCGAACTTACCGCCGATGTACACCGCGGCTGCGGTGAGCCCGCCGTAGACCTCGTAGGTGTTGGCACCGATCGTGACGGTGAAGATGGCCACACCTCAGCGTCGCGCGCAGCCTGCTACGGGGTCGAGATCAGTGCTCCTGCTTGTTCTTCGCGCCGTCGCTCGCGTTGCACGACCGACACAGCGCTTGAAGCTTCACGCCGTCGTCGTACTCTTCCCAGTACTTGATGGCTCGCTGCTTCCGGGACAGCGCGGCCGGATCCCAGTTGCGCCCGTCGACGTGGTCGATCTCGAGCCTGTGTCCGGTCTCACTACACCCCGCGCACTTGCCACTCGGAGCGAGCTTATCGAGGAGTGCAGCGATGGTGCGATCGGTCTTTACGACCCCCGCCTCGTCGATGACCGCATCCTCCTCGCTGCTCGCTGGATCCGGCGATCCGCCTTCATCCACGAAGCCCGGCACCTGCACCTGCGGTCCGCGGCGCAGTGCGCCGAGCATCTCCGGTGCGAGTTCGGGCTCCGGTGGCAGGTGGAGCCGCTCGCGGATGATGTCCCGCGCCGGATCGTCGGGCGCCAGCGCCGCCATCGAGAGCAGCTGTAGCGCGCGGCACGTCTCGGCCACGGCCTCGGTCGAGATCGGCTGGGCCACGAGCGTCGGGGTAGCGCGGCGGACGTCGAGCCCGGCGAGTCCGACGAGCGGGGCCGCGAGGTCGTTCGTCGCGAACGCGGCCATCTCCGTCAGGGTCGTCTGCAACGACGTGGCGAACAGCGTCGTCTTGTCGGCCGAGAGCGCGAACGATCCGGCACCATCCGCACCCATCATCGCGAACTCGATGCCGAGCACGCGCGCCATCTCAAGCTGTCGCCGGCGGATCGCGTTGTCGATCTCGGTGAGTCCGGCCGCCTCGCCCTTGAGCAGTTCGATCTCCCATCGCCTGATCGATGAGATCGTGTTCGGATCCGTGCCCTGGTACGTCGATGAGTCGAGGAACAACGACTGCAGCTTCTCGGGCGACTTGACGATGTTCAGCAAGAAATTTCGAAGGTTAACCGTCCGGTCGGAGACATGCGCTGCGATCTTCGCCGCGTCCTTCCCGACCTCGGCCTCGGCGTCACGCAGCAGCTCGCGCAGCGGCGCCCGGCCGATCGGCACGCCACGCAGGTCGGTCTCGAACGCGAACCCCTCGATCCCCTCGAGCGTCTTGACCTGGTCAACGAGATCGACGATGTGGCGCAACAGGCCGACGCCGTCGGGCTGCTCGGTCAGCAGCGAGTCGACGCAGTAGAACAGCCGGTTGCGCGGAACGACGTACGCGTGGCCGGCGATCGTGCGCTGACCGATCGCCGACCACGGCTCCTGCTCGGACGGCTTCTCCCACCGGTCGATCGTGTACTGCGGCCGGTGGTGTAGCCCCGTGAACGCCCACTCGTCGTTGAGCCCGACGCGGTCCGCGGTCCACTCGTGCAAGCTGAAGCCGAACAGCTTGTACAGCGACGCCTTGCGCACCACGGATCCCCATGGGGTCCCCATGCGTGCCTTGAGCAGACCGCGCGTGACGATCTCGGCGCCGAGCACCGCTTCGGGCCCGCCTGCGTCGTTGGGCTGTGCCGACCACTTCGTGCCCGCGAGCAGGTCACAGCGGTAGCGCACACCGGTCGCGACGATCGCCGCGTTCACCGCGTTGGCGTAGGTGATCCACTTCTGCGGGCCGACGAGCCGCGGGTTGGCCTCGGGCGAGGACAGGTAGCCGCCCCACGCCATGACGCCGTCGCCACCATTGGGACGCTGCGGTGGCGCGGGGGCAGCGGCCGCCTGTGTGCCGTAGCCGAACAGACCGCCGATGGCGCGACCGACGGTGTTGAAGAGTCCCACCCTGAGGAGGGTGACCGCGGTAAGGGTGGCGGGGCGAGATGGCGTCAGGGGCGGAGCGACGGCATCATCGCAAGCTCGATCATCCGCTGTCGTAGGCGCGCGAGGCACTCGGCCACCTCAGGCGCGTCGCGCGGTGCCACGTACGCACCACGTGACCTATACCGGTCCGCGTCATCGCGCCACCAGCGGACGGGTGACGTCTTGCTCATGGCTCCTCGCATGCCAGCATCAGCGCGCGCTCGAGTGTTGCGGCCGCTACCGAGCAACTGCCCACGGGGGAATCCGGGTGCCAGCTGATCTCCCAGACCTCGCCGGTGGCAATCATCTGCGTGCGATCTTCGGGCTCGATGGTACAGGCGTCCAACGCGTCAATCTTCTCTAGCCACTGGGTGACGGTCTCGTAGCACACGGCGTGCGGCTGGTGTTCGATCCTCAGGTTGAGGTGGCGCGGCAACTTCACTCGGCTGCCTCGAACGCCGCCTTGAAGTCATCGTCCTGCATCGCAACTCGCATGACGCCATCGAACTCGACCACCCAATCGCCGTCGCTGATCCGAACCTCGCCGCGACCGGTGTCCAGCCGATGACCGTCAGGGAAGCCGTCATCGCGTCCGAACGGGCTGTCCTTGATGTAACCCTGCCTGATGCCTTCCGGCCACGGCTTGACGTCTCGAAAGAACCGAACCGCGGCTATTGCGACACGCGGACGGATGTTCACTCCGACACCGCCTGCTTGGCCCGTGCTGCCAGTGAGGATCGCGATGAGATGCTGGGCCTTCTCTCCGATGTCTTCGACACCGAGTTCCAGGGCCAGTCGGTGTATGGCGTTATACCACGGAGTGGCCGGCATCGGCGACAGCTCGAGGTCGAGTCGGCTAACCAGGACAGACTTCACTCGGCCGAGTCGTCCGGCACGTAGACGGTATGCACGCTCCGCACGTTCCTCGGTCACCTCGAGCGAGTCGAAGCCGTAAAGCTCGCACACGGCGTACACGTTGAAGTGCTCCGGAGGCGTCAGCTTGACGTGCGGGCCGTGCCACACGACAACGCCCGGACCGGACGTCACAGTGATCGTCCTCGAGCCGGGTGCCGTATCTGACACCTTCGAGATCCTGTCGATCGCCGCGATCGCCGCATCGCGGGCCGGATGTCCGACCGCATCGGCGATGACCGATCGAGCCGCAACCAGCGCAGCGACGTCTTCGTCGGAGATCGTCTTCATGCCGAGATCTCGATGGTCACGCGTCCGCCGCGGTCGAGCCTCGTAATGACGTCACGGACGATCCATCTCTGGAACACGGGATCCGTATAGGCAAGCGCGGTGACTTCGACGTCGACCTTGGACACCGATCGACCGGTCAGGTTGGCTCCGACGCTGCACTCTTCACTCGTTCCATTCGGGTAGGTCACCAGCACTCGGTTCATCTCCTCCACCCTATCACGCGCACCAGTCCACGCGCACACGATCTCCACCCTCCGCCGCGCGTGCCGGCGTCGACCCGTCGATCAGCTCACCGCCGTGGTTCGTGCCATCGGCCGGTGCCAGGATCAGCGCGTAGTAGGCACCCGCCATCGCGTCGATCTGATCCTTGACCTTGCCGGCCGGAGCCATCTCGTGCTCCTCGAGGAACTTCCGGTTCCATGGGCCGCGCACCAGGTGCACGTTCTTCGCCTCTACCTGCGACACATACGGGTCCCACCGGACCTGCTTCGCCTCGCGCTCGTGCTCGAAGTGCACGGTCCAGCCGTTCAGCAGTCGGCCGTAGTGCGGCCGCTGCGAGAGTCCGGCCTGCCCCGGATCCTGCGGTAGCCAGACCTCCACCTTGCGGCCGTCCTCGCGCGCAGTCCGCAGGATCGTCGCGTCGCGCTCGGCCGGGCCCCACTGCCCGCGCCGCATGTCGGCCACGAACAGCGCGCCTTTGACCAGCCCGACCAGCGGACCCGCGGTAAACGCCGCGCTGGCATCCGTGCTCGCGGCAAGATCCCAGCGGCGGACCCATCGTCCACCGGCCGGGGGCTCGTCGACGATCTGGAAGTCGGCACACTTGAACAGACCGCCACCGCGCGGGGCGGGGCGCTGCTGAAATAATGACCACCAGCCGTACTCTCCCCTCATCCGGATCCTGGCGAGCCGCGCGAGATCCCACACCTTGGGCCAGATAGAGCGCACGTCTGGATCGATCCGCTCGTCGGCCGCGAGGCCGTCACGGCCGATCACCGCCGGGATCTCGATGTGGATCCAGTCGATGCCGAGCGAGTCCTCCTTGAGCCGGCCGATGATGTCGTCCTGGTGCCAGCGAGCCTGGGGAATGATCATCGACGCACCCGGCTCGAGCCTGCTCATCAGGTCATCGCGCAGGTAGTCCCACGCGGTGTCGCGGATCGTCTTGCTCTCGGCCTGCGCGCGGCCCTTGATCAGGTCGTCGGCTACGATCAGGCCACCCTTGCAGCCGCGGCCGGTGACGTCGCCGCCGACGCTCGTCGCCTTGAGCCCACCGTCGAGCGCCGTGCGCCAGTCGTTGACCGCCTGCGCCTCGGGGCTGAGCGGCATGCCGGCCGCGCGCACCAGCCGCCGAATCCGCCGCGACGTGTGCATGGAGAGTCCGCTGCCGAACGTGGAGTAGAAGTTCAGCACCGCCGGGTCGTAGACGATCCGCTGCGCGAGCCCGTGCGCGATCGTCTCGGTCTTCCCCATGCGGACCGGCTCGGCGATCGTCGCGAACACCTCGCCGTCGCGCGCGGCGTCGAGCACGTCGCAGATCTGTTGCAGGTGATCGGGCACCGGCGCGTACTTCGGCGTCATCCGCGCGATGAACTCGGCGGTGGTCTCGACGTGCTCGTTCAGCGCCTCGAGCGCGCCCAGCTCGACGAGTTCACTCGGTGTCATCGGAGGTCACGGGCGCGGCTGTCGCCGTGAGCATCCGCGCGCGAAGCTCCTCGATGCGTTGGCGTCTCTCGTGCGGCGACATCTTGAGCGCCTCGAGCATAGCGGCTTGCTGCGGGGTCAGCTCCACGCCGGCGAACAGCACATCGATATCCTGCGGCGCCTTGCCCGCGACGCGCTCGGTGAGCCAGTTGTGGCAGTACATGCGACTCTTGGGGTCGGTGGGAAGATCGGTGAAGGTGAACTGCGGCGCGTCAGCGGGGACAGCAGCTGTCGGTGCAGCTGCTGCGCTGGCCTCACCGGTGGTTGCCTTCGGCTTCTTCCCGCGCATCACCGCCAGCGCGAACGCGACGAGCTCGGCGCCGTCCTCGGTCTCCCTCGCGATGATCCGCGCCATCTCGGCCTTGGCCTTCGAGCGCCCGCCGGGGTTACCTGAGACGCCTTTCTGGAAGCCGTGGCCCTTGAGGTAGGTGATATCGCCGACGCCGCGGGGCATTACGGACGCTCCGGTACAGCAGCGGCAGCACGCGTGCACGGTCCGCAGAAACCGTTGCCGCGCTCGCGAGCCGAGAACAGGAGCGGCGCACCGCAGGGGCAGATGGGATCTCCGGGCGCAAACCGCTCGATGGCGCCGCGCTGGGCCGGGGTCTCGCGGCGCACACCGGTGACCAGTTCGGCCGCATTGACAAGGTCCGCCAGCCAGCGCGGCGGGTTGACGCACGCGGCGTCCGGGATCGCGGCAAGTGCGCGGCGCAGCGCTGAGAGGTCGATCGGCTCGGCAGGCGGCGCTGTACCGCCGTGGTAGGTCACCGGCTGCCCGGGGTTCACGGTGCGTGCGTCGGTCATGACCACCTCTGCGCTTCCACGCCATTCTCCTGCGCGTACCGCAGTCTCCTCTCACGCTCTCGATCGCAATCGATCCTGGCCTGCGCCCATGCTGCCGATAGCAGACCCGCCGCGAGCCCGGCGAGAAACACCAGCGCGATCAGCGCCTGCGTCCCGACCACCGTGCGCTGGCACCCGGTGCACCAGAAGATGTCCACGAGCGCATCGGCACCGAACCAGATCAGACCGAGGATCGCGGCGAGGCAAATCAGCGAGCGGATGACGGTCACATGGCACCATCATCGTCGGTCGACCGACGGCTCATCCGTCCGAGCGCGAAGAAGCATGCCGTGAGTACACCGGCCACGATGCCCGCGGCCACGTACTCGGCGAAGTGCGCCCACTGCTCGGTGGTACCGACAAGCCGCGCCACAGCGAGAGCGACCAGACCTGCTCCGGCCGACAGCCCGCAGGCGACGAGGGCCAGGAGCAGGACGATCGCGAAGATCGCGAGCTCCGATCGCGGCCGGATCACGCGGCACCTCCGGGCTGCTTGCTGGCTGGGCGTCGTCGAGCCTCGAGAAACCCGACCGCAACCAAGAACCCCACCGGAGCGAGCATCAGCACGATCTTCCAGACGGTGCCCCAGAATCCCGGCGGCCATGTGATGCGGATATCCCACGAGAACGCACCGATGTAGGCTTCACGCGCGAGACGCCTGGATTCGATAGATCTCGCGCGACGAAAGCGCACGATGTCAGATGCGGTCATTCCCCGTCTCTCTTTCCGTGCTTCTGCTTGAAGTGCCCCAGCCTGTCGGCCACGACGTCGATGATGTCGCCGACCCGATTCCCGAGCAGGCACACCGCATCCTTCGCGGCCTGCTTCTGTACCGGCGGCAGTCCGCGCACCTCCTCGGTGGCGAGCAACCGGACGCCCATCTTCCAGCGCGCAAACGCGGCCTCTGCCATTTCGATCTCCTGCTCGTTGAGCAGCGCCTGCGGCTGGTTGCCGCGCTTGAGCGTCCCGTGGTAGCGGACGCGGCCGGTCGGATCGACCTTGGTCGCCGCGGCGATCCGGGACGCCTTGTCTGTGGGGGCACCGGTAGGGGTCTTGCTCGACGCCAGGGGGACGCCATCGAGGATCGCACAGGCAGTGCACCGGTAGGTCGCCGATGGCGTCTCGCACCTGACGCATAGACCCCGCGCACGGAGCGACGCGCGCAGCGCCCGATCCCGCCGACGCCGCTTCGCGTTGACCCGCTGGCGGTGCCACCGGCAGAGCTGCTGCTCGGGGTTCGGCCACCCTTCCGCGCGTCGTTCGCACAGCCCGTGCGTGCACCAGCCGGACTCCTTGCGCTCGTAGTAGTCACGCGGCGGGGTCTCGGTGGTGGCCTCCGTAGCGGTCCTACCCGTCGGGGCCGCGTCGACTGTAACGGCCTCGTCTCGGAGTGTCACGCGCCGGTCCTCGGCTTGTCGGCCGTCGTGAGCCTCACGTCAATTCTAACCGCGCTCATGCTGGACGAGCGTACCCGGTTCAGTACAGGTAGCGCAAGTCTACGGCGGTGGCGTGCGGAACGACGGGCTGGGAACCCCGAAGGCTGCGGTCCCGGCGTTGGGCGCCCGCGTCGCCGTCGCGAGGTCGGAGAGGTTCCGGATCGTGCCGTCGTACGGCGAGGTGTAGCGCGCGTGAAAGTTCGCACCTGTACCGACAGCGGTTCCGGCGGACATGTCGACGCGGATCGACCGCGCCGGGTTCGCGACGCCCGGCGTCGGATCCGGGTAGACCACGTTGACCTTCGTCGGGTCGTCGGATGTCACGTTGGTCAGCGCCGTGGTGGTATCCGGGACCGCCGGCGCCGGCCCGTCCGTGATCTCGACGGGGACGCTGACACTGAAGCCCTGCTCGATTGAGATTGCCATCGCTCGGCAGGATGCATGCCGGACGATAGACGGGGCGAATCACCCGAAGAACCACGTGCAGTCGACGTCACCGTCCGTGGTCTCCCAACAGGTGACGACGAGCAGGTGACCGGGCAGATCGATCGAGAGCGTACAGTACTTCCGACCGTCGGAGTAGGCGGCACAGTAGACGGGTGAGCCCGACGCTGCCGGATCAACGTCGACGGCGGTGTCTCTGGTGCGCCTGGCAACCACGAGCTCGCACGTGCCAGCGTTCTGATCTTCGATGGTGCAGTATTCCTGCTCAGTAGTGGAGGTCGACAGCGCACACGAGGTGACGAGTAGGAGGGCTAGAGTTGAAGTGGTTTTCATGTACCGCTGACGATAGGTGCCAGTGACTCGCGGGACTATATGTGCATCTACATCGCACCTGTAACTAAATTACACCTGTACATCCCATGCGAATGGCCGAACCTGTAGTCATGGACAAGACGCAACCGCTCCCCGTGTTCCGCTCGCTCTACCCGATCGCGCAGCCTGAACCGCGACGCAGGTATCCGCGCGACACCGCGAGTCAGGCGGTGACTGTCAGGATCCCGGTCGTCAGGTAGTCAGCGACAACGGCGGAGACGGGCCCACGGAGGAACCGGTGGAGTCGGGGCCCCGGACGCGATCGACCTGCGCGCCTCGGTTATCTCCAGCGCATCCTTCGCTGCCTCGGACGCCTGGACTGGCGACACCATCGGATCCGCTGCGAGCTCGCGATCGACCAACGCGACAACCTCGTCGTGCGTCAGCGTCGACCGCTGCGCGATATCGCGGACCACGCGCCGCCTGGAGTCACCTCGCTCGAGCGCCCTCCGGATCTCGGCGCGGACCAGCAGCTCGTAGGCGGCCGGCGATACGAGATCGGGATGACGTGGTAACGAACGCTGGATCGCCTTGGAGTGCGCGCGTATCCAGCGTGCAACGTCTACGGTCATCGGCGGTGGCTCGCGATGGTCGGCCAGCGGCACGGGACGCTGGTTGTACTCGGAGTACCAGCGGCGCTCGGCAGGTAGTAAATCGCCGCTCGAGTCCAGATCGAGATCTCCATCTATCCTGATCTGTCCGTCACCGGCGACTGACCACGCCACGGTCTCCGGCGGCTCGCGCGGACGATCGGAGACCTGAAACCAGACCCTGTCCCCTCCGCCGTGTACCTCGCCGACGACCGTACACTCGACGGATTGCCCCGGGAAGGCACTCGAACACGCGAGCCGAACGCCGATGGGCTGCCACTCGGTGTCGCTATCCCAGCGGCGCGCTACGGCATAGCCGCCACGACCGTTGGGAATCTGCAGCACCGCGTCCCCCTTCCTGACACCCCGCTCCTCGAACCACACCCGATCACGGTCACCCCACGCGCGCCACGCGAGCAGGCGGACGAGTGGGTCGCTGTCGATGCCGCCGCGTTGACGAGTGGCCGTAGGGACATCACGGGGATCGACGTTGATTCCAGATGGCCCGAACGGGGCCCACGGCCGACGAGCGACAGCCGCCCCGATGATTCCGCACAGCTCGTCGGATTGTGCGTTGGTCAGCCACAGCTCACTTCGAATCAGCGTGTCGGTCTGCTCCTGCGTCAGTGCGCGACCGTCGGCGCCGTCGTCGCCGAACCACGTGCCCGGTCGCTCGGTGTCCGCAATGATCAAGCGCTCGTCGGCTTGCACGGCGGGGTCGTCGGAGTGGTCGAGCAGCGAGCACGGCAAGTCGCGCAGCGCTCGGTCGAGAGCCAGCCAGCACCGGTCGAAGCTCCATGGCGCCTCCACCACGAGAAGCTCTCGGTCGAACAGCTCGAGGGTTGCTTGATGTCCATCGCGCTCAGCGACGAAGACGAAGACTCGCCTGCGCTCGTCCCTGTACCGCTCGACGTAGTCGAAGCGAAATGCGTTGCGCGCCGCGGGGTCGTCATATGTCACATGGATGCGCGGGGCGACGGCGACGCGGGTGATGACTGGGGTCAGATGGAGGGTCACAGCAACCTCCATCGCTCAACCACTGCAGCAAACCTGGACCACTTCATCGCGAGATCGTCCGCCTTCAAGTAGTAGCCCACGCGCCCGTCGATCTCTGTTGCCCAGTCGGCCACACGCATGAGTTCCTCATGGAATTTCCAGCAGCCAAGATCGCGATACCGAATCGACACGTACCCAGTGGTGTTCGGCCGGTGGCACGTCGGATCCGGATGGTCGTTAGCGTTGCGCGGCGCCGTCCCGGGTCTGCCGTATCCAGCGCAGCTGTGCGTCGTGCGAAGCACGAACGGCAGAGCGTTGATCGCGGCTACCAGATCACGGATCTCGACGTCGACGATCTCAATGCCGTGGTGACCGAGGTCGATCGAGTGCGTGTCGTCCATGGCCCACGCGCTCACAGCTTCAACCCCTCCCATGCCTGCTCCGAGAACATCGGCCGCAGCTCGGCCACGCTTCTGGCGAACCAGACTTCGACGTCACCGCCGTACGCGTCGCCGTGGAAACCAGACCCGGTGACGTCGCTCCACGACTCCCACCCGACGAAGCGCCCGTCGTTGAGCTCGATGACCGCATGCTCGCTGCGGTCGAAGTCCGAGCCGCCATCGTGCGCCACGATGCGCTTGACGTCGGCTGCTGCGATCAGCGAGGTCGGATATCCGCCGACGGAGATCGGCCGGTACTCGGCAAACTCGGACCACGGGAATTCACCGTAGGTGCTGTCTCTGGTGCTGCCGTGAGAGGTCATGGCTCAACCTTAGCGAGTGCCACTTCCATCTTGTGCCACGCATTGGTCGATGCATCCCAGTCCTCACGCAGAATTGCATCACGCCTTGCCGTGGAGGCCTCTGCGATCTCGATCAGCACCGGTACGGCGTCGTTCAGAGTGTGGAGTCGACGAACGACCCAGGCCAAAAGGCTGGTACTCACCGTCATCGTCTCATGGATTGCGGCACTGGATGACGCAACCGAACCGGTCAGCTCTACGAGGCTGGCGTGTGACCCGATCTCTCGAAACAATGACTCCAGCTCGCTCAGTTTGATCTTCTCGGTCATCGTCGCCATCCTATCTCGCTCGCACTGCGAGCGCTCGTTGCTCGTAGTCAACCGACACATCGATCACCCGTGCGCCTCGCCTGTCGGGATCGGCGATGCGCACGTAGACACGGACGCCTTCGAGGCCAGCAGCCATAGCGCGCGCCTTGACCTCGGCCGCGATGTCCCGGCGTAGCTCGTCGAGGTCGACCCAGCGCTTCATGCTGGCTCGCGATCGGTCAGCGGCGGGTCATCGCAGGCCGGTTCGCCGAGTGCTATCGCGACCATCTGTTCGGCGATCATCAGCAGCGCGCCGCGATTATTGAACTCGACGTTCGCGTGCATCGCGCCGAGCAGCACGTCGTGAATCAGACGCAACGTCGGCTCGGCGAAGTCGACGGCTATCCAACAAGAACCCTCGTGCTCGTGTTGCTGACGTCCGCAACGAACGCAGAGGCCGTGCGGATCATGGCGATTCTCGAACGCATGACCAAGCGCTGTCGCCGGCGTTGCCGCGCGTCTCTTGTATGGCCGCGGTGGCGACCTACTCATCGCCAGGAATCGCGCCGCGCTGTCCGCGCTCGTCTCTCGCCTCACCTCTCCCTCCCTGGCAACGGATCCATCGCCAGACCCGCATCCAACCTGCTCGGCCCCGCGGCGCACTGCTGAGACGCGAGCAGGACGGCAACGCAGCCGATGACCGCCAGGACGACCTGACGCGCGGTCAGGATCCGGCGAACCGGCCACACCTCGCGGTTGAGCGTAGGCTGCCCGTGGCGCGATCCGGGCTCCTGGGCTTCGACGCTGACGTCCCGATGCGCTGTAGGCCAGCTGGAGCGCGATTTTGGGGCGGCTGGACGGCTGCGAACGGCGCACTCGGCGCATTCACATGTAGTCACAGCTCCTCCACCTCTCCGCGCAGCTTCCAAAGCGCTCTGGTCTCAACCTGGCGCACGCGCTCCCTGGTCAGGTTGATCCGCTCGCCGACCTCCTCGAGCGTCAGCCCTCCGTTGGCCGTAAGGCGCAGGGCACAAGGGTGCTCCAGCTCCTCGGGCTCGAGATCGGGGAAGTTCAGCTTGATCGATCCGGTGTCCGGGTTGACGTCTAGATACAGGTGATGCTTACAGGAAACCCATGCGCATGGTCCGGTGCGCTCAGAGCACTCGCCCCAAGTTCGCGGGCGATCGGTTAATGCGGCGAAATCCTCGTCGGTCAGGAGTGCCGCCTGCGACCGAAGGTACTCGCGAGTCAGATGCTTCGTCGCGGTCGTTAGTCCGCGGCGTCCGAGCCGTGGACGTGAGGAGCGATCCGGGCGGCCGAGGCAATCGGCGTGCGCTCGGCTACCGTCGGGCGCGACGGCGTGCATGCCACGGAAGGGCTGCGAGCAGATGGAACATCGCGGGCGCGTGCGTGCGTCGATCACGGTCGCCACCCTTCGCGCAGGCGCTGGGCGGCTTCGGCGGACCGGTACACCATGCCCGCTCCGTGTTTTCTGACCGCCTGTCTTGCAAGCACTGCCAAGCCGTGCGAGCTCGCCGTGACCCCAAGGTCGAAGCGCAGTAACACCAACCGAGTCGAGACGTCCCACGCAGCCTGACTCGCGTACACATCGAGCAACTGAACCGCCTCGTCGACGGTGCCCTTGGAGTAGCGGGGTTTCATGGTGTCCTCGTCGGTTGCGGGTCCTCGTGTCGCTCGTCGGTTGCGTGCTCGCAGTTCCTGACGGCGTTGTTCCAGCAACCAGCGCCGCACAGGTTGCACATCGCACCACTGCACATCGGACAGTCGGGCCCCGGGCACTCGGGTTCCAGCGGAACTATCATCGCTTGTCCTCCGCCTGCTCAAGGCAGGACTTCGCTGCAGCCTCGTCGATCGCCGCGGTCAACGCGTCACGCAGCGCGATGGCGCGCTTGATGCTGAACACCCACTCCTCGCCGCCAAGGTCGAGGAGGACGCGCCAGCCGCGGCCGTAGTTCTCGGTGAAGGCTCTCATCTGGTCGCTCCGATTGCCCGCGACCTCGACGCTCGTTCGTCAGTCCTCGTCAGTCGGTGCTTGGACTTGCTGACGAGGAGTTGACGACGCCAGAATTTCTGCTTGGCCCTGGCGGCGGCTACCGGCTTCCGGATCACCTCGCCACCCGCTTCAGATCCTCGAGCACCGCGTCGACGTCGAGCCGCTCGAGCGCGATCCTGAGCAGCCAGCTCCGGTTCATCGCGCGGATGCCAGCGCGCTTGAGCTTCGCGACTGCAGCATCCAGGGCTCGCAGGGCGTCTGGGTTCGTTGAGACGCACACGGTCACGATGGCGAACTCGGTGGTCCGGGCTGCGGCCCCAGCGGTGATCGCGCGGGTCATCGGGCGCCTACTGACTTCAGGTCAATAGGGTTCCTGTGAGCAACCGGCGGATCAAATACCGTGCCAGCACTGGAATGGGATGGAATGGGTATTTCCCTATGGTGGCTTTTTATACTTCTGAATATTTTGGCCCTATGAGGTGGTATCCCATTCCAATCATATACCAAAATGTTCATTGGCTTACGAACTCCTGCTGTAACAAACCGATTCCATTGTACATATAGGATCTGGACTCGCCATCCCTGGGGTGAGCCCTGGAAATCTTCGGAAAGGCAGCGGCAAGAGCCACGCCAAACCTCGCCTTGTTCCCTGGCTTCTCGTTTCCGTTGTCCTTGCACCATGACACCCAGCGCTCGTACAGCGTGTGGACCGGCACCGTTGCCGCGATGCTCACCACGCAGCGCTCCTCCACGAACTGCCTGATCGGCGACCCCGTGGCGACCATGTCGTTGACTAGGGTCGAGCTGCTCGCTGGCTGCACGAATCGACCGCGCTCCTGAAGCATCTCCCAGCCGTCAACGGCCCACTGCAGGATCCCTGGTAGCTCGGCGAGTAGCTTCGCCTCGAGCCCGAGGTCCTCGTTACCAAGAAAATTTCGAGTCAGGCGTAGCATCACGAACCGGCTTACCAGCGCACCACTGCTCTCGTATAGAGCCGGAACCTCATTAGACAACAAGAGAAGACGAGTACGCAAGCGTGTAGTGAATAGCGGCTTGTTTTTTTGGTTGATAGTCACCGAGTCCTCACCAGAGATCTGGAGAAGCAGCTCCACGATCTTTGCCTGATCGGTTTGCTTCCCGATCCGGGCGTCACCGAGAATCGCCAGCGTTTTCCCGACGAGCGGGGCTAGTCCATGGTCCGAACTGAGCGTGCTGATCATCGGATTGGTTACTGCCCGTGGTCCACCGAGAAGTGCAGTGAGCACTCTGGCGATGGTTCCCTTTCCACTACGAGGTGCGCCGATCAGCGCGAACAGCTTCTGTTGACTCGTGTCACTGGTGAGTAGATATCCGAAGATCTCACGCAGTGTCTGAATACTCTCTTTGTCGTCACCCCACAGGTCGCCCAGGAACTTGAGCCAGGCCGTGCACGGTTGGGGTTCCTTGCGCCACGCTGCACCGACGCTGGACGTCGTAAACAGACGCGGTGTGCGTGGCCGCAGCTTGCGCTCGCTGATGTCGAGCAGGCCGTTGGTGCACGCCACGAGCCGACCGATCGGCGGATCGCGGTAGTCGTTGGCAACCCACTGCGGGGCGTCACCAACGACGAGCGGGGCGACGCTGACGAGCGCGTCGCTGACGTTGCTAACCAGGGACGATTTCACAACGAGCCGGGCGATGATCGCCTCGCCTTCCTTGTTGGTGGTCTCGATGTCGACGCGGTCGAGTACGCGCCAGAGGTCGGCTCGAAACTCCTCGGCCGAAAACTCTCGGTAGGCGCCCAGATCAGCGTCGTAGCGCCACCAGCTGCCTGCCCAGCGCACGATCGCGGGCTCGTCGTGGAACCGGCACTCGTCGAGATAGAGCTCAGCGAACCGACGTGGATCCTTCCCGTTGGCCACGATTCGCTCGGACATCAGCGCGGCCATGACAGACGGCGCCCCGGGCTCAGGTTCCGGGGCGAAGCGCTGACGACGGCGCTGTGACCTGGGTTGACGTCGGCGAGGCTCAAGATCGTCGGCTGCTTCTTCGCTCATCGTGGTCTCCAGCCTGCACACCAGGCGTCGTTGAGGTCTTTGGCCTTGCCGAGATCGACGATGACGAGGTCACCGCCGAGCCGGAGTCCGGCCTGTAGCGCCACGCGCGCACCGGGAATCACCGCCTGCTCGCCCTGGCGACGCTGGTCCGCGTGTGGAACCAGGAGTAACCGAGCTCGGGCGTCGCGAACCCGGCGCGCCACGAGCCCGATGATGTTCGGCAGCGGACCGACGCCGTTGGCACCCAGGACGATAGTCTCTGGCCACGCGAATAGCGCTGTCATGGTATCCGCGATTCCCTCGGTGACGACCACGTCGCGATCTTCGTCGATGTGATTAAGGGCGCCGGCCATGGTTCCGTTGCCGCAGCAGCCGGTAAGCGTTGGCGCCTTGACGCCACGAGCGCACGCGGCGACCACCTCGGGTAGTCGACGTCGAACCACACCGGAGATTCCCCGGGCGCGCAGGTCGTGAATGGCGAGGCTGGGCGCGCCGTCGCTGCTCCAGGTGTCGCGGCCGGAGACCGCGGCGATGTCGAACCGGATCGCCGGATGTCGGCCGAGCCCGCGCCGTGCGAGGTATCGCTCTCCGGCCGGGTGAGATGCCGGCAGCTCGCCCCAGTACGCCGAGGCCGTTGCGATCGCGCGCTGGTCGTCGGCTTCGGCCTGAGCGGTCTCTCGCTGCTCGCGCTCGGTCCGAGCCGCTCGTATCTGCTCAACGCGGCGCGCGCGCTCGTCGGGTGGTGTGATAGTCGGGACCACACCGGCGATCTCGGCAGCGCGCGCCAGGACGGCCGGCCAGTCGGATCCGCAGTCGAGTCCCTCCATCTCGGCGATGAAGGTGAAGGCGTCGCCCTTGGTCCCGCAGGTGAAGCACTGCCAGCGCTTGTTCGACTCGTTGAACCGGAACACCTGGTCGGAGTGGTCGCTGCGACTCGGGCACTCCCTGGACTGCAGCTCGTTCTTTCCGCCGCCGCGACGAAACCTGAAGCCGTAGCTGGTGAGCAGAGTAGAGACGGAGATCGCCTCGCGAACCTCGTCTCGCAGATCGGTGTTCGACGGTTCGATCATCGTCAGCGTTCAGTGATTGCGGTCGCCAGTTCCCCGAGGCCTCCGAGTCCTCCGAGGCCTGATGCTATGTTGTTGCCCGCAACCTCGATGGCTTCGGCGATGCTCATGCCTGTGTCTTTGCTGTATTTTAATCCGTACAGCAGTTCATTGGTGGCGCCTGCTAGCGCAGCGAGTTGAGCCGCGACATTCAAGACGGCGTTGACCATCGGATCGTCGTGGAGTTCAGCCGGTTCCCAGTTACTCATTGTGTTTCTCCGTCAACGGCATGGAGCTCTCGGAGCAGCTCGCGCGCGACCGCGCGATCTGCGATGGCCGCGGCGAGGTCAGCGCGGTGTTTCTTTAGCCGATCCGAGTAGTGCGGAACCCCACCAGCGAGTAAGCGCACGAACGCCGCGCGGGCTCGGTCAACGCGCACGACGCAGTCGTGGAGCACCGACTCGAGTCGAGCGCGAACGGGGTCGGTCATTGATCCGCCTCCCCACGCAGCCGCCCGAGCAGCTCCACGGCATCCCGCTCGGTCCGAACCAGCGCGTAGATTCCGTTCTGCCTGACCACCAGCGCCTCGAACGCGACCTGGTCTGGCTCCTGCGTCCCGCGCTGCGTTTTGAACTCGACGCCGACGAACCGACCGGTGCGCCACAAGCCGATGTAGTCCGCGCCGCCCGGGGTGCCGACGCCGTAGCGGATCGGCGCCTTGCGTCTCTCACCGGTCGGCCAGTGCGTGTTCAGCCCCGCGTTGTTGCGCCAGAGGACGAGTCCCGTTCCGCCGCACAGGATCTGAAGGAGCGCGGGAATCAGCTGGTCCTCGAGTACGTTCTGACCGCAGGTCGCGCAGATGCCATCGGGTTGCCATGCGCGGCGGACGCGTGTGCAGGTGCAGCCGCGAGAACTCACGCTGCCGTCTCCTGCGCACGGCGGCAGTCGACGTGCTTGGCTTTCTTCGCGACCGTCGCCCAGAAGATCTCGTCGCCGCGCGCGACGGAGCGACCGCACTCGGAGCAGGTGCCATGATACTTGGACTTGATGCGGACGACGTATTCGCGGCGAACCGCAGGTTGACGATCGGCCAGCGCGACCACACCTCGGCCATCGCTGGTCGTCGTCGCTGACCACGGCCGTACCGGATAGACATCGCCGCAGTACGCGCATGCTGTCGGTCCGGTAAGCGAGATCGATCCGCACGTCTTGCACTGTCGAATCTGATCGCGAACCACCACGGACCGGATCCCGCGCCCGTCGAGCGAGTACGTTCGGTCGAGTTCCGGCGGACCGAACTCGTCGCCGAGTGCCGATCCGAGCAGGTCGACCACGGTCGAGCGCGTCTTGCCCGGGAATGGGCGCAGCGTGCGGCCGATCGCCTGGAGATACGGACCGGGGTGGCCGAACTTCCGGGCAAGGATCGCCGCGCTGCAGGCAGGCACGTCCAGGCCTTCGACGAAGCAGGCGACGTTCACGAGCACACGCGTCTTGCCCGCCGCGAACCGCCGCGTGGTCGCCATGCGTTCGTCGTCGGGTGTGGTCCCGGTGACGAGCTCGGCGCGGATTCCTGCGGTGCCGAACTCGGCCTCCAGCTGGCGTGCATGTTTCACGCTGGTTGCGAACACGATGGCGAGCTGGCCCGGGGTGTGCCGCTGGTATGCCTCGACGACTGGCAGCGCGAGGCGGTTGCCGTCACTGGCCGGCACGAGCACGTCGCACGGCACCAGGTGACCAGCGGAAGTCAGCTCGGCGACCGATGCCGCCACGACGATGTCGTCAAATCCAGCGCTGCGCAGCGCGCGCCCGTCACCGCGCGCCGGGGTCGCAGTCAAGCCGAGCCACCGTGCCGTGGCATATTTTGCGAGTACCTCACCGTATGTCCGCTCGGCACAGGCGCGATGGCACTCGTCGATGATCACGAGGCTGGCGTCGGGCAGCTGCGCTTGCCACCGCGGCAGCGCCAGAGTCCAGATGCTGGCAACGACCACGGGTGCATCGGCCGGTCCGTCGTCGCGGTCTGACTGGATGATGCGCACCGGCACGCCGCAGTTGCCGATCTCGCGGATCAGCTGCTCGAGGATTTCGAGACGAGGGGCGAGCACGAGGACGCGATTGCCGAGCGCCACAGTCAGCGCGCAGATTTCAGAGGCCATGCGAGACTTGCCGGATCCGGTCGGGCTGACCAGAATTGGTGCGCGTCGACCGGAGCGGTACGCAGCACGGAGCGCGGAAATCGCGGCGGACTGATATGGGCGGATAGCGGAGTTCACCCGTGCTGCCCCTGTCTCAGCTTCGACGCTGGCCGTCGCGTCGGCTTGGCCTCAGCGCGTCGGAGGTGACACGCTACGCACTGACCTTCGAGCACAACGTTCGTCTCGCGGCTGCAGCGCTGACAGGTGACCGCTACGGAGCGATGGATCTGGAACGAGACGGTCACGCGGCGCCTCGTGGACGCAGCAGGGCATCCTGCGCCTTGCGCTTGGCGTCACGCGCGTTGAGTTCTTCGTTGCGCTTCGCCTGGCGTTCGGCGAGCTCAGCTCGGTCAAGCTTCAGACAGGCCGGACACAGGTCGTGGGCCGTGGTGCGCAGTCGGCCCGCGCGCTCGGGCTTCGCTGGCCGGGCTCGCTCGATCGCCCTGCCAGATGCGTCGCGGATCGTCTCGGTGGCCGGCTCGGCTGGCCGGTAATCCTGGCCCGGATCGGATCCGCGCCCCCATCCGAGCTTGGCGAACCACTTGCGATTCTCGCGGCGACCACACATCGCGGTCTGCACCGTGGCGCCGCACCGGTTGCAGGTCAGCTTGACGCCGTATTCTCGAGGAAGAACTGTTGCCGTCATAGCTTCGTCCACAGTCTCGACGGTTGCGGCATCGGGTCTCTTGCCAGCTGACCGTAGGTCGTCGTCTCCTTGGTGGCATATCGACGCTCCACCGGTCCGCTCACCGTGTGATAGGTGAGCTGACCGATCTTGATACCGGCGTAGATCCTGACCGGCTGGACCGTGGTGATCTCCATCGTCCAGTGGTTGCAGAATCCGACGTCACCGCGGCCGGCAGTAGCGTGGATCGAGATACCGAGTCGTCCGATGCTCGAGCGGCCATCAAGGTACGGCACATGCTGATGTGTCTCGGTGTACTCGACCGTGGAGCCGAGGTAGAGGGTACCCGGCATAAGTACGAGTCCGGTGTCCGGTATGGTGATGTCGATTGTCTTGTGCTCGCGAGCGCAGTCGATCACGACTGCTGTGTCGTACACGCGCAGCACTGGACCGAGGCGCACGTCATAACTGTTGCCCCCGAGTGATGTGATATCGAACGGGTCAATCACGATGTGCCCGTGCTTGATGTGACCAAGGATCTCGGTGTCGCTAAGAATCACGTTGGCTTCCTTCCGATAATGGAGCGAAGTTCTTCGTTGGTGGCGTGTTCGACTGCCAGGTATTTCCGCGCCCAGGAGAGCAACGCCGGAACGTCCATTAGGCGGATGGAGTCGCGCTTCGACTTCAGCGGACAGATGGCGCACGTGAGCGCACCGGTCTCGTCGATGTAACGGGCGGTGTTACCGCACGAGCAGGTCATGCAGCCTCGCTTCCATTCCTGATGTCCACAGTCACCGCTCGACTCGGCTCCACTGCCTCCGCCGCACCCGGAGTCCTCGCCGCGAGCTCGGTCCGGCACGCCGGGCAGGTGTTGTGCGGCAGCCTGTCGTAGGCAGATAGGTCGACCGTCGCGACGCACACGGCGACGTAGTCGATGGCATCGCAGCACAGGGTGGTGATGCGGCCGCCGGGATACGCTTGGCGGAGGACGTGCCATGCGTTGGGGAGGGTGAAGTGGATGAGGGTGATGGTCATGGCTTCCCCTCGTACTTAAGTCCGCCAATAGCCGCCGCCGTCAGCAGCACCCCGAACCCAGCGATACCGATCACAACGGTCCAGCTACCGACGAGCCACAGCACAGTGACCAGAGCGACCAGCAGGGAGGCGAAGAGGAGGAGCATGAGGAGGTCGAGGCTCACGGCCGGCTCCTCAGCGCGTAGGGATTCGGTATCTCGGAAGTGATGAGCTTGGTCAGTGCGACTGCTCCTGAATTTGCCCCGATGCTGTCGAGACGCTCAGCCGCGTACAGCAGCGCTGCGGCTCGGAGCGCACCAAACCTGTCGGGGTTGTCGCTGTTGCCGAACGCCTGTGCTGCTCGTGACAGGGCGTCCTCGGCATATTCGAGAGCGTTCACGGCTCCACCTCATCGCGCCACACTGCCATCCACTTCTCGCGCTCAACATCCTCGTCAGTCACCGCGAGCTGCTTGGCGGCGCACCGGCACTGCGAGCGGTCGCCGACGCAGCAGTCGGGGTCGGCTGAGGCGGTGCACCATGAATAGTGCATGCCTTGACGTCCAAGACATCGACTGCATACGTCGCGCGCCTCGACGATCCGCTTCGCTTCATCCCATGCCGCGGCGAGCTCGGGATCCTCAGGCCTCGGCACTCTGACTGTCTTCACGCTGCCCTCCTTCTCAGACTCCACGCATTCGCTTCTCGCGGGACTGCGTAGTGCTTCGCTCGGTAGCTCCTCGCCGCGTTGCACCCGTCGCACAGACGGTGCCCATCGCGTGGCCGCACCACTGCGCACTCCGTGCAGACACCCGCGGCGTAGCGGTCGGCTCGCAGCGCCACGTTGAACGCCTGGCTTTGCTCGAGCTCGCACCACACGCAGTACTGCTCTTTCCATGGAGCCGGATCGATGTTCGGCTCGCGGCAATCCCAGCACAGCCCATCACGACGCAGCTCGATCAGCTCGCGGACCACAGCGTCATCCGGGTACTCGATACCGGTACCGCGCAGGTAGCCGACGTCCTCGATGCCGGTGTAGTTGTGGTGGTTCGGGGCGAGCCTGACCGCAATACCTCGCTGCGTCAGCCACGCGAGTTGCCGCCACAGCCGACGCTCGTCGATCGTGCCGATGTCGTCGAGGATGACACGAAATAGCTGCGGCGCTGACTTCGGCGTGCGCGAGGACAGGGCATCGCGGAGTGCGTCACGGATTGCCCACGTCTCGGAGTTGTGGGCGCTCACGGAAGCTCACCTCTGAGGTCGTCGCGCGAATCAACGGCGCCACCTGCGATGACGCGCATACCACGCGGTCCGCCGTCCGGTGTCCGTGCACGCCAGTCGTTGCGCTCGGCATCGGTGCCAACGCGCGAGAACCAGACCTCGGTGGGCCAGAAGCGCGCGAGAATGGTGTAGTCGACGGTGTCGAGGTCAGTCACGCTACCACCTCCGTTCCGAACGGACGCACGAACTCGACGATTCGGAACAGCTCATCCCAGCTGTTCGTCGACCACCCGTTCCATCGGTCACGGCGGTTGTGCGGCGTCTGCCACTGCACCGCGGTTCCGGTCGGGTGGTGCTCGAGCCACTTCGCTAGCGTCTCGGTGCGATCGTCGACGAACACGTCACCAACGCAGATGTGCTTAGCAGCGGTGAAGACGATGTCGTGATGGCCGATGTCGAAGTGGCGTTTGAGCCAAGCCTTGCGGTCGAACTCCCACGTCTCGTTGCTATCCCAGCTCGACGTAACCACGTAGATCTCGGCGATCTCGCGAATGCGACGCACGCCATCTACGGCCCCGGGATACACGTTCAAGTTGGCAGCGAGCCGCGGCGTTCTACCGATGCTTCGCTTCACCGCGGAAGCCTGATCCGGTGTCAGCTTCAGCGCTGCGGCGAAGCTGAATTCGGTGACGTCGTCGACGGTGTAAGACGTTTCCAGAATCGAGTTAATGAGCGGCATGACGCCACCCATGAAATCAGAGAGAACGCCGTCGCAGTCCAGTAGCACGCGTGCGGTCACAGGAAATCTCCTCATCAAAGAATCGTTACCCGCCGCCCTCGGTCGCAGTCGCAGGTCAGAGTCGTCGACGCTGGATCTCCATCGCCGTCGCCCGTCCCGCGTCGAGCACTTCGATCACCTCGGAGTCGGTCACCGGCCGGTTGCCGTCGTCGCGGACCCACAGGCAATCGCCGTAGAGCGCTACGGTGTAGACGCGAGCGCGGCGCCACCACGAACGATCGGTGACGGTGGCGATCTGGAGCGAGGCGTCCTGGAAGGCGACGGAGATGGAGCGACGGTTCAACATCTCGCCACTCCGGATTCGCGGGAGTGTCCACCGACGAGGACACTGTTCGAGTGTTCGGATTGTGCGTGGGGTATTTGGTAGTTATCGCTGGCTCCGTGAAACTCTTGCTCCTCGTCGCTGCCGGCTCTGCTGTCCTCTACGCGCTCGCACGCGTCATCTGGCAGGGTGGCGACGCTGAGCTCGGCGCGGGGCTCGCGGTTCTGACAGCTGCGGTCTGCACCGGGAGCGCTGGTGTTATCGAGGCGATCGACAGGGCGAGACCGAAGGTCGTGAGCAGCGACAACGGGGCGAGGAAGGATGGCGGGGGGTCGTGAATACTTCGGTCTTTTTTTGCCGGTGTTCCCGTGAGGTGGGCTCTTGTCGCGCACGATTGCGCGCCACGTTCTGTCGGCCGCGTCTTCGTCGTTTGGGCCAGGTAGACCGAGGTCGGCGAGTAGCCGACAGTCGTTCCCTCGGTGGGCCGGCGCCCGTCGGTTGTACTCAGGACGGAACGCTCGAATCAGCGCTCCTTCGTAGGATTCCATGACGTCCGGATGGAGTTCGATGTGAAGCGCGCGGTCGAATACCTTAGGTTCCCTGTCGAAGCTGTAACTGTCGATGGCTCCGCATTCGTGCTGGAAAATTCTCAGGTCAACATCGTTGGAGGAGCCGATGTAGACGACGGAACCATTGAGGATGAGCAGGTACACGCCGGACCTAGCGGCGGTTTTGCTGAGTTCAACTTCTCTCGCGCGCTGTGCGATGAACTCGAGGGCGTTCATGCGGCCCATCCGTTCAGCTCGGCAACCGACACACCGAGCTGCCTAGCGAGGTCGGACTGGATCCCAGGTGACGGGATCCGTGTGCCCTTACGCCAGTGGTAGATGGTGCTGCGGTTCGCGCCAAGCCGCTCCGAGAGCACCTCTACGTCGAGATCGACCGCATCCATTAGGGCGCAGATACGTTGCCCCCACGCAGTTTTGTCGCGCTTGGGGCGACGCCGTTTTGTCATCCTATACGTCTACGTCTTGTAGACGCCGCCGTCAATCACCGTCTACGAGAAGTCTCTAACTATGCGTGTTAGCAAGGTGAACCCAGATGGCCAGCCCACGACATCACAAGCCGTATCCTCGTGGCGACCGCAACCAGATGACACCGGAGTGGAAGGATAAGGTACGCGCTGCGTTGAAAACGCGCGGAGTGAGCGAGCAGTGGCTGGCGGATCAGATCGCCAAGCGACGCGGTCGCGTCATGAAGCGCGACACCGTTAACAAGTTGTTGCGCAAGCAGCAGTCCAGCGCGCTTGTGCCTGACATTTGCGCAATCCTTGGCCTCCCACCACCGATGGTCTCCACTCCCGATGAGGACAGCGGGCGAGCGCTGGAGCGCATCATGGCCGCATCACCAGAAAAACGTGCCGCGATCCTGCTCCTGTTGGAAGACAACAAAGACGATTCCAGCCGGTAATAGTTTCTGGTATTAGCTGTCAGATGGGACGTCGAGGCCGTGTCAAGCAGCGTGTGCAGTCCACTCGGGACAACGATCGCTTACGCTGCTTGCTGCTGCGCCTGATCCGAGATGACCGTCCGGCCTTCGATGCTCTGGACCGCCTGGTCAGCCGAGCAGTTCCTAGGCCTTGCGCGAAAGTCTACAACTCGTAGACGATTCCCCTTGCGTTCGAGAAGCTGTCTACGCATAGTAGACGCATGCTCAACGTCTCCCTCCTCGCCGCGCCGCCCGTAGCAGCGCTCGCCATTTACGATTCTCTCGTCGCACTCGGCCTCGGCACCATCGGTGCCTGGACCGACTGCGCTCGGCGGCTCGACCTCGCTGCAGCCGAGGCGAAGCACGCTGCTCAGGCCAGGAAGATGCGCGCTCGCGCGGATGACTGCCGGGCCAGGGCAAGGCGGATGGTTGTGGTGGAGGTGGTGCTGTGATCCCGACGGCGGAGCAAATCCTCGCTGCAGCAAACGGTGACCGTGAGTTCGAAGACGCCATCGAGCGTGCTGTTCGGATTCAGAACGCTGGCGAGGACGCCGGACTGACCGAGTCGTCCATCGCCGCTCTGATCACGGCAGACCGGCTTCGCATCGAACTGCAGGGTATCCGCGAGGATCTCCAGGACCTGCGTCAGGCGGTGCGGTCGTGACCTCGTCGGTGACTCGCGACGAGGCCCTCGTCGATCTGTACCGCGACGTGCTGAAGATGAAGCAGGATGATCGCGCTCCGGTGTCTCCGGCCGGAACGCCCGGCACCGGCCGTAGCTGCAAGCCGAACCGCTTAGTGCCGTCGAAGCGCATCAAGGCGCTGCATCGGTCACGCGGTGACGGCGTCTCGCTCAAGGCGTTCGCGCGCTCGATCGTTCACAACCTGAACTCGCATTCCGCGGACGACAAGATCGCAGCGGTGCGCTGGCTTTCGACGAAGGGAGCACGGCCGTGACTACCCGCCAGCTGACTGCAGCACAGGAAGGCGCGATCGATCCGGTCCTACATCTCGAGAGCAAGCCGGGTCGGTCGTACTGCGGTCGCAACCTGCCGACTGCCGGATTCTTCACCGACAACGAGGCGATGTTCGAGGAGCGCGAGGGATCCCGCTGCAAGGTGTGCTGGCGAGTCCTGCAGTGCAGGGCCGAAGCCAAGGCGGCGGTGGCCGCGGCGTTGTCCTGAGCCGTTCCCGGAGCGCTCTCGCAGAGCGTTGCGACAACGGCTCAGGGCAACGACCTAAGGGGAGGTCAAAGACAATGGAAAAACTTCAAGCACTGCTCACTGCGTTTGCCGACCTCGGCGCCACCAGCGCGACGCTTGGCACCAACTACGTTCACGTGGCCGTCAGGTCGGACGACGCGCTCAAGCTGATTGCGCGCCAGCTCGCTGTCACGCCGGAGTCTCGGGCGGACGGCAACGAGCACTGGTTGTCGATCACGGCACGCCACGACGGGACCTCTCTGTACGTCACGGGTCCGATGCGCGCGATGCCTGCCGCAGCCCTCAGGCCGGAGGGCGCCTAACCATGACCTCCATCATCAAACTCCACCCAGACGATGAGCCTCGCACTGTCACCGCGGGCTACTACTTCCCGCCGGCTCGCCCGACCACCGTTCCTCCGGCTCATCTCTGCGAACGTGAGGATCTGCAGGACGTAGCTGCCGGCGCGGCCCAGCACCACGATCAGCTCTGGGCCCTGCTCGGATCCAGCGAGCACGTCAAGGCAATCTGCCGCGACTACGCCGAGAGCGAGTATCGGCACGCACGTGAGCTGCTCACGCTGCAGAGGCAGCTCGCTGCAGCGCAGGGCGTGTGCTTCGCGCTGCAGGCGAAGCTCGAAGCGAACCGCAACGCATCCCGCGTGCTCGTGGCGCAGCGCGACCGGATGGCACTGGATGCCGGGTCTCAGCGCGCCGAGAACGCATCGCTCCGCCGCGAGCTCACTGCCGCGCTCACCCCGCGGCTAACCGCATCGTTCGAGCGGCTCACGCTAACGGTCACCGGTGAGAGCTACGCCGTCGTGGCGCACCGGCTGACCGCGGCCGTGTATGCGGTGGATGAGAAGTTCGATCAGAGCGAGGCCATCGACGTTCCGCAGGTGGACGGCAAGCCGCTGGTCGAAATGCCGGACGTTCACAGCGAGCCGACACAGAGCGGTCCGGTGGTTGATCCGGATCAGACACTCGACATGGAACCAGAGGAAGAAGAGGGAGGTGAAGGGTGAGCGAGACTGCTACCACCCTCCCCCTCTCCGACCACGAGATCGCCATCGCGTTCGCCCAGTTCCCGGAGACCTGGTCGCTCGTCCGCGCCTGCCGAGAGCTGGTCGTGCTGCGCCAGCTGCGCGGCGTGGTGCAGGAGATGCTGGCTGACAGGCGGATGGATCTTGGTGACTACAAGCAGAGACTCGAGGAGTTGGTGAGATGAAGAAGCGATACAGCAAGAAGGTGCGCGAAGAAGCGGCGCTGATCTGCGCAATCGCGGCGAGCGGTGGCTGGAAGTCGATGGAGTGGTCCTACGGATCGGCCGCCAGCGCCCTCGGCATACGAAGCGAGACCGCTATCTCACTCGCATGGAACGCGTGGATGACGCTTAGCGATTCGTACGGACAGACTGACCGAGAACGTGACGCCGAAGCCGAAGCCCTCATCCGCACCGGATGGTCGCCATGACCACGATGATCTTCCTCTCCGGCTGGCTCTGCGGCGCCCTGACGATCGCCGTCATCCGCTACGCAATCGGTCCGCTCCACGAGCACCGGGCCAGATTGCTCGATTTCCCGCATCGGCCGTGGTCCGCCGGCAGTGTTCTGCCGTCCCCCTGTTCTGCGGCCGATGCGGGGCCATCAACCAGGAGGACAGTGTGAGGAGAAAACTGAAACTGGATAGCCAGATGATTCGCCATCTTCGGACTCTGGATCTCCGCGATGTCGTCGGCGGAGTCGTCATCGACACCTGGACGAACCCGATCCCGGACTCGTTCAAGCCGTGTTGGCCGGATACGCCACCGCGCTGAGAGCACCATGAAGCGAACCAACAACAAGCGAATCACCCTCGCACGCGAGACGGTCAGAGTCGTCGCCGGGCTGGAGCTCGTCGTCGGCGGGGGGCAGACCGATGTCGATACGAGGCCCGAGAAGTCGACATGCTGGCCGCCACCCGTGAAGGGTGGTGAAGGATGAAGAGGCTCAAGCTCAGACGGGAGACCGTCCGCTTGCTCAAGGATGTCAGCCTACATCTGGCACAAGGGGGGCTCCCCGGAACCGGAAGCCCCACGCTCTGCCACTGCACTGAAGACCCCTGCCTCCCCGGTGGGACGTTCTCCTGCGCAACGTGCCAGGCGAATAGCAACTGCGGCTGCACCTACGACTAGCGCGGAAAGCGATCTTTACCGCCACGTTCTGAGGACAAATGAAGCGAACCAACAGGCGACTCACCATCTCACGAGAGACGATTCGCGGTTTGACCGACCTGACAGTCGTGCATGGCGGACTCGGGGATAGCGACAATCAGATCTGCTCCGAGGCCGGCGCCTGCACGCAGGGCTGCAGAACCCAGGGTCAAGGCACGACCTGCCCGCGATTCACTTGCCTGAATACCTGCACGGGCTGAGCACTCCGCGAACAGCAGTAGGCCTCGCCGTCGGGCTGGCGACCCAGATGTGCACCGAGAGCTACCCGGAAAACAAAACCATGGCAAAGACCGAACACAGAGTCAGCGTCGACAGCGGCAAGTACACGTTCGTGGTACCCGCCGACGACTACCGCGTGAGCATCTTGCGCTACGGAGAGCCGTGGCACGGCCCCCAGGGCGAGGCGTCGAAGGCATTGCACGCGATCATGTGCGAGCTCGACGCGGCGCGAGTGGTGCTCGCGGAAGTACGCGCGCTCACGGCGAGCTGGCGAGCTGGCGCGCAAGCTCGCCTCGAAGACGCGCTCCGCAAGCATGACGCCCTCGTCTCCGACAACACGCCCCCCAGCGAGTGGACTCGCTGAGCATGGCCACTCAGCTCTACACCTCATCGCGACTTCGCGTCATGCGCTCTTGCCTGCGCCTGCATTTCTATCGCTACGTGCTCGGCATCATGACTCCGCCGAACGACACAATGCGGTTCGGTACGGTCGGTCACTCGGCGCTCGAGGCGTATTTCAAGGCGTGGATAGCATACAACACCGAGGCTGCGCTGTGGGCACGTGCTCGGACCGAGCAGACCGACGGAGGGCGGCCGCCCGATCCACGACTTCCAGCCGCGCTCTCAGTCGTCGACCAGTCTGGCCTCTCCCCATGGGATCGCATCAAGCTGTCCATGCTCGTCCGCGCCTACGATGCGCGCTGGGGTGGCGAGGACTGGGAAGTCATCGCCGTCGAGCAGGAGTTCCGATACTTCCTCGGCGAGGTAGAGATCGGTGGAAAGATCGACGTCATCATCCGCGATCGCAAGGATGACCGCGTCTACGTCGTGGAGCACAAGACGACCGGTGTGGATGCCAGCCTGGGGGGCGCGTACTGGGAAAAGCTGACCATCGACACCCAGGTTTCGATCTACATCGACGGCGCTGGCATGCTCGGCTACGACGTCGCCGGCTGCATCTACGATGTGCTCGTCCGCCCCAAGCATGAGCCCAAGCTGGCTACTCCTCTCGACAAGCGCGAGTACACAAAGGGTAAGGGGTGCAAGGGGTGCGGCGGCTCAGGCGGCGGAAAGGCTGGCATCGTCCAGGGGCGCGGCTATTACATCGTAAACTTCACGAGCGTTGAGCAGATACCGTGCACTGGATGCGACGGCACAGGCTGGCTCAAAGACGCCGCTGGCGTACCTCAGGCGCCGCGGCTCCACGCGAACCAGCGCGACTCCGATGAGACGTCCGAGGCGTTCGAGGAGCGGTTGGTCGAAGCGATCGCGGATGCGCCCGACGCGTTTCTTCTGCGCGGTGTGGTCGTACGGCTCGAGCACGAGTTGCCCGGGATGCGCCAGGACCTGCTCGATCAGATCGCTGTCGAGCAAACCGGCCTGACTCCGCGGAACCCTGACAGCTGTTCGCGCTACGGCGTGCTGTGCCCGATGTTCGATGTGTGCGCCGGCCGCGCCAGCATCGACGACCTGGAACGCTTCCCCCGCGGTCGAGTTCATCCCGAGCTCGATGTTGCGGCCTGACACCTGACGAGCGAAAGAGGCTCACGACAATGGCAACACCGACACCAACTCCAGTACCCAAGCCAGCCGACAACGGCGTTGCTCCGGCTCCGGCCCAAGCCGTTCGCCCGGCGCCCGCCGCGCCACGACCAGTCTCCGCGCTTCCAACGCGCCCACCAGCTGCGCCGGTCAAGCCGAAGTCCCGGCTCGGCCAGGTCCAGCGCGGCATTCAGCGCGTTCCGCTGCGCCACCTGTTCTACGGGCCGCGCGGCGTCGGCAAGACGTCACTCGGCGCCGACGCCCCCAACCCGCTGTTCATCGACGTCGAAGGCGGATCGCTGACGTTCAACGCCACGCGATACACGTTCCGCGACGAGCCCGGCGGACACGTGCCGAGAACCTACGAGGAATTCCTCACCGCGATCGACGACCTGATCGCGAATCCAGGGCACGGGTACTTGTCGCTGGTAATCGACACCATGGATGCGCTCGAGACCTTGATCCATGAGTACATCTGCCGCCGAGACGGCAAGGCGAACATCGAGGCCTACGGATACGGCAAGGGCTACAAGATTCCGCTCGTCGAGATTCGCGTCCTGCTCGAGCGTTTCGACCGCATCATCCATTCGGGGGTTGCAATCATCATCCTGGCCCACTCCGACGAGAAGACGTACAAGAACCCGCGAGGCCCCGATTACGATCGATTCAAGGCGCAGCTCAACGAGATCGCCTGGGGGAAGTTCGCGGCGTGGTGCGACGTCTGCGGTTTCATCAACTTCGAAGGCGGCGGCGCCGCGCTCAAGGGCGACGAATCTCAGGCCAAGCGCGCACGGGGTTGGTCCACAGGCCGGAGGATGATCCAGCTGACGCCGGACGCTGCCGCGCCTGATGTGAAGTGCCGGCTGGCGCTGCCGACCGAGCTTGAGCTCGGCGAAGCGCACCCGTGGGCTCCGTTCGCCAGTGCGAAGCTCAAGGCCGAGGAAGCCACCGTCGAGACGCTCACCGTCGACATTCTTGCCGAGGTCGACCGCATCACCGGTGGTGACCACGCCGTCGAGTTCACCACCGATGCCGGAACGAAGACATCACACGCCGCGATCCTCGATCTCGCCACCAACAGTGACGCGAGCGTGCTCTCGCGTGTGCTCGCCGGCCTGAAGGCCACCGCTCCAATCGTCGCAACCCAGGAGACCACGCCATGACGCTACCGATGCAGAAGGCCACCTATCGCGCGCTCGCCACCTCGGCGCCAATTAAGTTCGGAAAGTCCAAGAACGGCAACGTTCAGATCGCCGTCGAGTTCGAAATCCTCGACAAGAACGAAGCGGACGAGGACGTGTCGACCGGTGAGTACATCACTTGGATCGGTCACTTCACCGACAAAACGGCGAACCGCACGATCGAGTCGCTGCAACACGCGGGCTGGCAAGGTGATGATCCGTCTGACCTGAATGGCGTCTCAGCGTCATCCGAACTGCTGACTCCGGTCGAGCTGGTGTGCGAGCCCGAGGAGTGGGAGGGCGCACTGACACTCAAGGTGCAGTGGGTGAACAAGCCGGGCGCGGGCCGGTTCGCGTTCAAGGAGCCCATTAGCGACAACGAGCTCAAGGCGTTCGGTGCCCAGCTGCGCGCAAACGTGAAGGCTGTGCGTGCGGCCGGAGGTGATCCGCGCGCGCCACGGCAGCAGAGTGCGACGTCAAGGTCGAGCGGCAGCAGCGGAGCGCCTCGACATCCGAACGCGCCTGGCGCCGACGACGATATTCCGTTCTGACCCAGGAGCGCCATGTCAATCACTATCAACACCAACGCCCTCGCCGCTGTCGCCAAGTGGGCGCTTCCGACGTTGGACCGTCCGCACCTCCACATGGTGCTGTTCACCAATGGCGAGTACGTCGCCTGTGACGGCCATCGGCTGGTTCGGGTGCCATGCGCATACGATGGCGAGCCGTTCGGCGTGGACCGATCGTATCTGCTCGCGACAGCGGCGGCACAGCAGGCATTGCCGAACCACGACGATGATCTGGCGATCGAGTGCAAAGACGGTTGCATCTACCTGACGATCGCCAACGGCGTGAAGTTCGCTGTACCGGCACGCGATCCGACCGTGTATCCGCCGTACGAGCAGGTGATGCCGAAGCCTGGCACGCCAGATCAGCCCAGACCGAACGGCTACGGATTCAATCCCCGATATCTCGCCGAGATGGATGCGATCAACTCGGCGATCTCCGAAGGCGACAATAACTACGTGAAGCTTGTGGCGTGGAATTCGGACCGTCTCGGTGCTGTGCTGTTCGAGGGCGCCGGTGGAGTTCGGTTCGTCATCATGCCGGCGAGGATATAGCGATGCTGACCGGACACGCTGCCCGACTCGCCGGTGCCGTACGCCGTAACTTCGAGCTTCTGCGAGAGCTCGAGAAAACCGAGCCGGCTGCCGTCGATGCGATCGTGGCGATGATGGCGGCACACCTCCGCAGCTGGAAGCCATTGGCGTTGATCGCTGCGCAGGTGACGCCGTGAGCGGTCGTCTCGTCTCCTACACCTGCCGCAAGCACGGCGACTTCTCGGTCAAGGTGCGCTGTGGCTACGGTTATGGACCGGCGCCGAAGCAGCAAGAGTGCCCCGTACCGGAGTGCTTCCGGCTGGGCGACCGGAGACACGATGCCGAGGCACGCCAGCGCCGCGACACCGTCCGGTCGATCGCGGTTCCGACGCCGGTGTACGACCGTCTCAAACAGCACTGCGACGCACATGGAATCTCCATGGCTCAATGGATCGACGCGCACACAACGGACATCGGAGGTGGCGAGTGATGAAGGACCTCGACGAGGACGAACTAGCAGAGTGTACCGACCCAGGCGACGGAAGCTGCGAGCATCTAATCACGGCAAGGATGGCTGCGGAGATCAGGAGGCGCCGCGACGCCTTCACCCCGGATGCTGTAATCGCCGTCATCGACTACGTGCTCGATGAGAGCGGCCTGGGGCCGAAGTCGAGAGCGTCGGTTCGTGCGTTCGCACTGCAGATGCTGGCGAGGAGCACGCCATGGCCGACTTGACCGACTACGACCTGGAGCACTCGATCGTCGATCTCGGCGGGATCGATGTCGTCAACGCATCCAACGCCGAGTGGTGCCGCGTGCTCGCCGAGCTGTACCGGCGCCGTGCCGCGGTCAAGGCGTTCGCCGATACCGTCGATGCGGCCGTCCGCGCCAACGCTCGGCGCGGTCAGGGCGGTCAACAGGTTTCGTTCCACGGCGACTTCTGCGCGGCGACACCGGGCGTGCTTAACCGACTCGAGTGGTGGGCGCGACACCTGAAGGGAGAATGAAGATGGCGGATTTGACGGATGAGGAACTGGCGGAGCACCTGGCGTGCTGGACACCGGGATCAATTCTGCATCGACTATGCACCGAAGTGACGCGTCATCGCTCCGCCCGTGCCACCGACGAGGAGCGGGTGCGGAGCGTGGTGCGCGAGGCAGTGATGGACGTATGTGAGCACTGGCGATACGAAGGCAAGGCCGTCGAGACCGCCGCAACGCTCATCGCCACCCGCGCCGCGAAGCAGCTGGCCGTGGCGGTGGTGAGGCTGGATCTGACCGAAGGCGAACTACAAGTCATACAATGGTTGATCGATGATGCGCCCGCAACTCATCGAGGCGATCTGATCCGGCGAGTCTGCCGAAGGGTTCTCCTCGCCACCCGGAGCGCCCCATGATCATCACCCTCGCCACCATCCGCGGACCGGTCAGCGTCGACGCCACAGTCACCGGTGAGTGGGCCAGCCATCGCGATCCATTCGACACTGGCATCGCCGGTCCGCACGAGCGCTGGACGGTGACCCACGTCCCGACCGGTCTTCGTATTCCGCGTCTTCTGACCAGCAAGAGAGCTCGCGACCTGGCTGAGCGACTGTCGAAGGAGGTGCCGACGCTGGGTGTCCCGGCAACGATAGTACCGACCAGGCAGGTCAGGGTCGACGACCTCGGACCGGGATACGCAGCAGTCCTCGCGCGTCTGACCGGAATCGTCGACGAGGTGTGCACATGACACTCGACGACTACCACATCAAGCACGCGCTTAAGGTCGCATCGCGTTCGCCGTGCCGAAGTAAGCGCGGCGTGGTGCTATTCAACGCTACGACTGGAGCGCACCGCGGCGAGGGCCATAACGGACCGCCGTCGCCGTTGACCTGCCCGGGTCGAGAGCGCTGCGCCGGTACGTGCGGTCAGCGGTCTGTGCACGCAGAGATGCGGGCGCTGCGCGATGCCGAAGGCTATCGCCGATATCACGAAACCGGACCATACGAGCTACTTCACGTCGAACTCGCGCCAGATGGCGGTGTCGTCGCCTGCAGCGGTCCGAGCTGCTGGCAGTGCGCGAGGGAGATTCTTGACGTCGGCTTCATCGATGGTGTGTGGCTGTACGAGCGAGCCGGATGTCCACACTGCGAGGCCGGTGAAGTAGCCCAGGACAAGCAATGTCCGCGCGGATCCGGCGGCTGGCGCCGCTACACCGCCGAAGAGTTCTACCGCGTCACGCTCGTCAACTGCGGAATCACATGAGACCCACCGACACCCCGTCACCGACGTCGCACTACTACCCGTCGTGGCTCACCGCGAGGCAGTCGCTGTACCACGCGTGCTGCGCGCGAACTGCGGCGCATCGATTCGACTGTCCGGTGGTGCGGCCGGAGCGCAGGGAGCGCGGTCCGGTGTGGAGGAGGAGACCGTGAGCCGCCGCCGGAAGTTCCGTCCGATCGTGTCGAAGATCGGTTCAGCCGCGTTCTGCGACAACGGAGCGATGATCACGTATGACGACATCGACGCGGCGCTCGACGCTGACCGCTCAGCCGGGTTCCGGGACCCGACAACCGAAGAGGTTGACCTGCTGGTGTTCGGCGACGACGACGGACGTATACCGCGCAGACTGATGAAGCTGCACCCGGCGCTGAACGCACTGCTCACCAGGGAGATGACATGACCTGGTACCTGCTCCCCATCGCCGCCTCGCTCCTCGCCTGCCTGCTGTCGTACCGCGTCGGTTGGCGACGAGGAGATCGTGCAGCTCGTCGACGTCTCGTGCCGATGCTGGACCAGCGCGGGCGGGACCTACGGGCCGCGGAGTACAAGGTGGCGCGGTTGGAGGAGAGGAGCGGGCCATGGGTGTGAAGCTGACGAAGCAAGGCGTCCGCGACCTAGGCGGAGCACGGCCGCCGCGTCGCCGACTGGTCTACACGTGTCCGCACATCTGGGAACGTGAAGTCGAGTGGAGCTGCTGGAGCGGATGGGACGAGCAGTTCAGGGCGATCTATCGGTGCGGGCTGTGCCAGGAGATCCGTAGGTGACCACCACCGCCGCGCTGCTCGAGGCAATCCGCGCTGTTGTGCGCGAGGAGCTTGAACGCGATCGGCACTCCCGGGTATCCGAGGAACCATGCGAACCACCCCACGTATCAACGGTCCCTACAAGCACGGTCGAAAGTGGCGCGTCCAGTTCACTACAGGAAGCGGCAGAGATCGGTCGACGACATACAAGGTCTTTGATACGCGCGCAGCGGCGGAGGCTTGCGTCGACGGCGCTCGGGACGAAGCGCAAGGCGTCACGGTGAAGATGGCCGTTGACCAGTGGCTGACCGAGAAGCGTGCCGCTGGCTTGGCCGACGTCACGATCGCGGGCTACCGGGCACGACTGACGGCGCTGCTGGGGCCAGCGCTGAGCCGACCGCTGCGCTACGTGCGGACCCGCGGCGCAGAGCTCTACATCGGCGTGCTCAACGGCCGGCGCCCCGACACGCATCAGCACGCGCTCGTGATCGGCGGCATGTGGGGCCGCTGGTGCGTGAAGCGCAAGCTGCTCAAGGAGAACCCGTTCGCCGACGTCGACCCGGTCGGCCGCAAGACGCTCGGCGCCGACAAATCGCGGCTCACTGTGGACGAGTCGCGCATTCTCTACGGCTGGTGTCTCGAGCAGCCGGACAACGCTGATGCGATCCTGACGCTGGGCTACCTGCTGCTCGGCTCGCGCGCATCGGAGCTGACGAAACGCGACGTCCGTGACCTGGACGACAGCGGCCGGATGCTGTGGATTCGCGCAACCAAGACTGCCGCGGGTCGCCGTCGCCTGATCGTGCCACCCGAGCTGGTGCCACTGCTACTCGGCCTGTGCGGCGATCGCAGGCCTGACGCACCGATCTTCGCGCACCCTGATGGGTCCCGCTGGACACGACAGCTCGCGCGCCGCAAGGTGATGTCGTGCTGCAAGGCCGCTGGCGTTCCGGTGCTGCCACCCCAGGCGCTGCGCAGGACGCAGGCCACGCTCGCGACCGAAGCAGGCGAGACGGCTCTCGCGGTGGCGTACCACCTCGGCCAGGCCGTCAAAGCGGCGCCTGCTGTTACTACGAGGTCGTACATTGGACGGGACGCGGCGCAAGAAGCGACGGCGCATCGGGCGAGGAAGTCGATTCAGGGGCTGAACTGATGACTGGGTACACCACTGGAAGCACATTGGGAGCAAACGACCGATCGCAATGAAATCCTCGTCGGAAACTGCTCTTCATTCCAGCACCCGTTCTACTGGTACGACCGACGAGGTCAACGATGCCGTGATCCCACGGCCGACGACAAAAGTTGGAAACCACCATGAACCACGGACGACGTCAGCGACACCCGGACAAGTACACGGCAGCCATCTACTTCGCGCAGTGCCAGGACGAGAACGGCTACATCAAGATCGGCTACACGAAGGACGTGAACGCGCGGATCGCCAGCTTCCAGTGCGGCTGCCCGTATCCGATCGTGCTGATCGCGTGGTTCACCAGCGACGACGCCAAGAACGTCGAGGCCACGCTTCTGGAGCGCTTCAAGCACCTACGCGTGCGCTGCGAGTGGTTCCGGCCTGAGCTAGAGCTCTTGGATGCGATCGCTCAGATCGGCAGCGTGAAGAGTGCATCGTCCAGAGTAGCGGCAGCGCTCGGTTACGCTGGTGGGTGAAACCCGGTGGGTATCGACGACGAGCACAGCGTTCAGGTTCGCTCACCAACGAACAGACAGCAGAACTCGAAAGGACACCGAGGATGAAAACGCATAATACGCGCGGCCTCAAGGAGGCCAGCAAAGAACGCTCAATGGTCAGCGGAACCGGAGGCGGCAACCGTTCCAAAGGCAAGCCACGCCGGATCAGGGGTACGTCTACGATCTATGGCGGACCAAACATGTACCCGCTCGCCGGCTGCCCTGGGTGGTTCACGAATTCTCCTCCGCCGCACCTGCAGACCGACGAAGACAAGTTCGTCATCCGTTGGAACCTCGAGCCCAAGAGCTACTTCCGTCAGATGACCGGCATTGGTCCGGCGTTCGGCGTCTCACTCGCAGAAACGCCGCGGTTCGACAGTGCGCTCGAAGCTCAGCGCGTCATCGATCGCTTTCCGATGGTGGCCGAGGTTGGCTCCGAGGTAGAGACGGTTCGGGGCCGACTCAGCTATGCGTTGCGTTCCGGAGACGCCAAGCCATGACCAAGGAACGAGACCTCGCTCTTCTCGACGCTGCTGTAGAACCTGAAGGGGGACACGCGGTTGCGGGTGGAGGGGATGAGCGTGTACCGGCTATCTACCCCGATGGGCTGTCGGATGCGATCCGTGTCGCCACACGAGACGCGGTTCGATTGGTCCTCGATGATCAATCCGCCACCTTCGTTGTGGGCGGCTGTGTGCTCGATCTGCACGGCCTTCGGCGGAGGCAACACCTGGCGTTCGTGGCGGATGTTGTCGCGTCTCGAGTCGCCGATGCCGTCGCCGGAAAAGGAACGAGATGAACGAAACGAACGAGACGAAGAGGCGCATCATGAAGCTGATCGAGCAGTACGGCACCGCGCGCTCCCAGGAAGAGTTGGCCGGCTCTCGTGATGCTCCTGGGTCGGTTGTCAAGCGACACTACGACCGCGGACAGCAGGCGTGGGAGGAGATCGGCCAGGAGATCGATGCACTGCTGACCGCCACCCGCCCCACGCAGAAGGATGGATGAGATGAGCGAGACGATCTACGACAGCGCGCCGCAGCCCGACCCAACCGACCCCGAGATCTTCCAGCACGGCGTAGCTGTGTTCATGGTCGCATCGCCACGATCGATGACCATCGAGAAGTGGGTCCGGTCGGTCGCAGCCGAGACCGGGCTGCGCATGGACTGGCGCATGATAGGTGGCCGCGGTACGGTTCTCGTTCTTGGCGACCGCGCTGACTGCGAGCGCGGCCAGCAGGCATGCGCTGACGCGATCGACAGGCTGAAGGAGATGTACATGGCCTGCCCGTACAACTTCACCAAGTCACCGTCGCCGGACGACGTCGTCTATCGCACGCTCGACATCGAGGCCCCATGACCCTAACCACCTCTCAGCTCGACGATCTCGAGCGCGTTATCCGGTCCGAGCGAGATCCGCTTGACGTGCTACAGGCTCATCCGCTGCTCCAGCTCGTGGCGATCGCGCGGGCGGCGCTGGCGCATGTCGATCGCTGGCATACCGATGAGCTAGACGATACGATGGACGCGCTCGTGGCTGCACTGCATGGTGACCCATGACCACCGACGCCCGCGCTCTCATCGCGGAGTGGGTGCGACAGGAAGAGTCGTTCGACAACCCAGCGTCGACCGTCGAATACGGTCGCGCACAGAACTGGATCAGGACCAACCTCTCGGCCCTGCTCACCGGCTACTCCGCGGCGCTGGACGAGGTGGAGCGGCTACGACCGGTAGAGCCATGGGTGGCGGAGCTACAGAAGGAGCTGGACGCCCTCCGCACCGAGCTCGGCGAGGTGAAGCTAGTCATCGAGCAGCAGGACCGGGATCTGGAGCGGATGCGGGCAGGGCTGACTGAATTCCGCGAGGCTGTCGAAAAGAACTACGACGATGACATCCGTCGATCTTGGGTACGCGACCAGATCGATGACATACTCGAAAGGACCCCATGCACGGACACGACGACGAAGTGACGCCCGAGATGGCCGCAGCCTACATGCGCAACCTGGACAAGTTCCGCGAGGCGATGTGCAAGGAGTTCCCGGAGCCACTGATCGTCATCGGCGTCGACTACGGCTCCGAGCCTGCCACCACGGTAGTCCACCACAAATGCGCCCGGTGCGAGCAGGTGCTGCCGGTCATGCGCTGCGGCCTGTCGGAAGCGGCGGCCCAGGCGAACCTTGACGCGGCGCTCGCCGCGCACCAGGAGCGCTGCTTCCGCCCCGGTGATCACGTCAGATGGGAATGGAAGAAACACGGTCGCTGGGCCGAAGGCGACTTCGTCGGCGCCCTGAAGTGCGACGGCTGGACTCGCTACACGATGATCGTTGCTGGAGCGTCGGTCGGAAACTGGAGCGCTCTGTCGCCCAGTCTGCCGATCGGCAAGGAGCACCAGTTCGGCGTACGCGTCGACGGTACCGGACAGGACATCCGCCGCATCCCGCGCCCGGAGCAGAAGGTCGAGTTCGGGACGTATCAGGAAGGCTTCGACAGACAGGCGGAGCAGCCGACCCTCTCCGCTCGCCTCGGCCACCTCAAGCACGGACCCGGCGGCTCGGGGCCCTCCGGTCCGTGCGATGCGGACTGCAGGAAGTGCGCGGCCGAGAGGAAACCGCAGGAATTCCATGCAGTCGATTGCCCGTACTACGACAGCGTCGACGCGGAATGTATCTGCAACGGTCCACCGCCCACGATCGAAACGCCGTGGATCACGCCCGGTGGCCCGAGGCCCGACCCACTCGACACGAAATACGACGGCCAGACCCTCCGCGACCTCCTCGCCGCGGACCTCGCCATGAGCCGCGAGACGCTGATCTCCGACATGCCGCTGTGGTTCCGCATCCAGGACGGCTTGACGCGGACGCAGCGGCAAGCGGTGAGCGCGTACAGGAGCGCGGAGTTGAGGGCCAAGATCGCCGCCTCGCGTGAAGCCGAGCGATGCGCGGTCAGGGTGGATGACGATCTGTGGCTGGCGAACTGTAAGGATGTCGATGAAGATCTCTGAACTGAAGGTCGGCGACCGCCTCGAGAATTACCGAACCGGGACAACAATCGTCGTCGAGAAAATCGAACCGTGGTCGGGTGGCAATGGCGACATCAGCTTTCGCGAAGGCCTAACGTGGGCACGCCAGCGCTCAATGACGTTCAGGCAATTCGAGCGCCTGAAGTTCATCCGGCGACTCGGCGATCGACGCATACGCCTGACCGAACAGCAGTGGCGCGACGTGTTCAAGATCCGCTGCCGCTCGAAGCGCGGCGAGGCCATCTCGGCAAGTGACCTGGCCATGTGCGAAGCGGCGCTCAAGGATGACCCCAAGCGCTACAGCAACTCCGAAGTCGACGTGTTCAACGCGACCGTGCCGTTCGGATCGAACGTCCGACGAGTCAGAACACCTTGATCACCTTGCTCGCGACCGTGAACAGCGTCACAAGCAGCCCGCACCAGAACAGAGCGCGGCCGACTTCGACGACCTTGGCGTTGGCCGCGAGCACGTAGATGAGCAGACCGACGATTGCGGCCAGGAGCGGGATGATGGCGATCATGGAGACAGCGTACCCTGTCAGACGCTGTTAGCTAACGTACCGCGTGTTTCCGCCAACCAGTCGACATAGAAGCAGTCGTGCTATAACTTCCTGGCACGTCCAATCGCAGCGAGCCCACACGCAATGTTGCCCCATGGTGGGGCGACGGTCTTGTAAACCGTAGGGGCTGGTTCAATTCCAGCACTAAGCGCTCGCCGCACTCGGACGTGCAACATGCAGGGAGAGGCAGACTCAACCGCGGCTCATAACCCCGGTTCTGCCGGTGCGACTCCGGCCCCTGCTACGAATGGGAACCACCTATTACCTCGCGCGCCCGGACAGCGGCACGCTGTTCGACCTCGGGAAGTCGTACGAAGCGGCTCGCACGTGGCGCGGCGAGGTTGACCGGTTCACCACCGTCGTCGTGGACACCTCAACCGGAGCGCTCGCCAAGGTGCTGCGAACCGGCATGGGGTTCGAGGCTGAGACGCCCTACCTGTGTGAGGTTATCCGCCGGATTCGCCGGTTCGCAGACGGTCGCGAGGTGCATCTGCTAGACGAGCATGATCTCGAGGACGATGCGTTCCGCGGTGAGGGCGGCGAGCTGCGTGTAACCGGATCGCGATTCGATGACGGCTGACCTATTGCCTCCCCCAGTGAACCCCGCAGCTGCATCCCTGCTCGACCGCAGCGTGCGCGTGGATCCTAACCAGCATGAATCCCAGCTCGACAAGCGCGGCCACGTGCTCCGGTAGGTCCGCCGCGCCGAACACGTCGATCGACTGCTCGTACGGGTCGAAGTTCCACCCGGGGCCCCACTCATCGCTGAAAATCCGGTTGAGCTCGGCCTCGAGCTGGTGTTCGACGGTCAGCGCATGGGCCTCGGACGCGAATAGCACCATGGCCAACGGGACGACGATCTCCGGTCTTGACTCGACGGTCTGCATGCTCACCCTCCACTGTCGAAGCCGTGAAGCTCGGCGATCAGCCAACGCCCCGCGACGTGATCGGTAACCGCGAGCTCGTCTGGTCCGCGGTTGTGGGCCGCGAGCCACAGTTCTCGCGGCGTGAGACCGTTGCTTCGAGCGAGCTGCTCGAGAGTCCGGTCATGGTTATCCTCGATCTGCGTGCGCCACCTCTCGACGAACGCCCACGGCACACGGCTCGGCCACGAGCGCCGGACCGCAGCCGGAACGGTCGTGTAGTCGTGCGAGATCGGGAAATGCGTCATGTCCGGTCGATCTCCACGAGGTCGCGCATCAGCTGCCGCAGGTTGAATCCCGACGGCGAGAGCATCGTGGTGTCGTCGATCCACTGCTCGTCCAGAGCGGCCCACGCCTCGGAGGTGTAGCGCTCCGACCACTTGCGGGTTGCGACCTTGAGCCCGCCCCAGGTCACGTAGATGTCGAACGAGCGATCGTAGCTGAGCTTCGCCATCGCGTGCGGACCACGACTGTTCGGCTCGTAGCGCCGGCCGATGCCGACGTCCCACACGGTCTGGTCGAACGTGGCCAGCGGCAGGTCGACGCCGCAGTAGACCCATCCGGTGAGGTTCAGTGCCGCTTCCATGTGCTCGCGGTTTGCTGGATCGACGGCGACGAACGCGCCGAACCGGTGGCCGCAGAGCCCGACGGCGCGCATCTCGGTGAGCACGTCGAGCATCTCGGCGCCCTGATCGGTCTCAGGTCGCTTCGGGTCGTAGCCGCTGACATCCTGGTAGAGCCGGATCACATCTCCGCCGATGATCGTCAGCGGCCGGCCGGTGTTCGCGGACTGAGCCTGCAGGTAGTGACCGATCGCGGCGCACGTGCAGTCGCCGAGGGAGTCGTTCGCGAACATCCCGAACGCAGGCGCATCCTGTGGGTGCGCCCAGTCGCGCGCGGGTGGGCTGGCCGGAACGTCCTGCAGCGAGACGTATCGCGCGAACTGCAGCGTCCGTGGATCGGTCCGCGACGGTATCCGGCCGAGCTTCAACACTGCCGTAGCACCGCGCCGACGACCAGCACCGCGAGCAGACCGAGCGCTGTGATCACGATCGGCATCGCCCACAGGGATACCAGATCTGCACGCCTCAACCACGCCCGCATCGCTAGAGGTTGCCGGCGGCCGTCTTGAAGGTCGCACCGTTGGCTTGCGTGGCCCGGAAGTCCTCGAGCGCAGCGCGGGCAGCGCGTCCCTGCTCGCCGGCCGGTGCTGCCCTGCCCTTCGGTGGAGCCAGGTAGTGTTGGACGACCTCAGCTAGCGCGCAGCCGCCGAGGTCTTTCCCCGCTGTGATCGCCTGACTCTCAACGTCCTTCCAGCTACCGCTCGAGGTAAACACGGCCCACAGTGAGCCGACCAGCTCCATCAGCTGCGTCTGATCCTGCGCAAGGCAGTCGATCACGACGGCGCCACCGGTGACCACTGCGGGTGTACCGCAGGCGGGCTGCATGGACAGGCCCAGCGAGACGACCAGTAAGGCGACGAGTGACCCGCGGGTCGTGAACTTCGGGGTCGACATGATCGTCACGGGCGCTGCGGACGCTGCCGTCTTGACCATGGTGCGGCTCACGGTGTAGCCAAGGGCGCCAAGGATCGCTGCGGCCATGCCGGCGATCGCCAGCGCAGTGCTGTTGGTGAGCGCGCCGCTGGCGTACAACACGGTCAGCGCGAGCGCGGCCAGCTTGAGCCAGAACTCCGAGGTGCGCCAGCCGGGCGCTGGTAGCGCCGGCGAAATGACCTCGCCGGTTCCGATTACCGTGCTCGGGGTGGGGCTCGTCGTCGTTGTGCTGGTCGTGGTGATGTCAGTCATCGCTCTACCTTTCGTCGTCGCCGACGTTGCGATCGCTCCGGATCGGGACACCCTTGACTGCGGTGGTCCGGCGCGGCCCGGCTTGCTGCCGGCGCTGCGGACCCGGCCGCTCCGGCTCGGTTTCTTCGTCGACGCGCTGGAACGCCCGGAGCGTCGTAGGTGTCATCGGCGGCATGGACTGCACCGGGGTGCGCTCGCGTGCGACTTCGATGGGCGCGGCGCCCGGTGTGTGGTGGTAGATCCACCGCGTGATGTGGTCGATGTCGGCCCGCTGTGCGGCGAGCGCGCCGGCAAGGTCGATCTGCGCGTCCGCCAGACGCAGGTTGCTCGATGACTGATCGTCCATGGCCTTGGTGATCCGGGTGACAGCCCACCGGATCATTCCGGCGATCGTGCCGAGACCGGCAATCACAGCAGACAGCAGTGTCGCAAACTGTGCGTCTGTCATCGATCCCTCGTCGTCGCCAGGTGTTGCCCATCCACTGTCAGGCTATCCAGGATCACGACGGTATCGATCCGTCATTGGCGGGTCGATACGGCTAGGATCGGCGCGGCGCGACAGGCTCTTGGTACGTCGGCGGCGACTCATTCGGTCGATCCGGCTGCTGCGGCGGATGAGGCTGCGGCTGATGGGACGGCTGAGTCGGCGTAGTCGGGGTCTTGGGTTCGGTCATGATAATCTCCTTACGGCCTACGGTGTCGGCATCGTGGTCGGAATGGCTTGCAGCGCGGCTACGTGAGCGTCGAGAGCCGTCGTAGACGTGTCGATCACAGCGGTCGCGGTGTCGATCGCAGCCGAAGTGCCGCTCAGCTTGCTCAGTGCGTCGGTAAGCTGATCGATGGTGGCCTGCGATACGCCCTGTGCTCGCAGTGTGTCGATAACGTCTTGCACGCGCTTAGCGGTCTCGGCAATAACCAGCCCCTCTGCGTCGAGCTTGGCGTTGGCCTCGTCGAGCTTGACGCCTTCGGCGGCGACCTTGTCGGCGAGCATGGTTGTGGCCGCGTCGACGGCTGCGGATAGATCGTTGACATTGGTTGCCATGAGCTGAGCTCCTGCGATGATTGAGGCCAAGAGGGCCGTTTGTTCTCGTTGCTCGAGTTCGATCTTGGCGATCTTCGCTTCGATTCTGTCGAGCTGGGTGGTCATCAATTGAGACCATGCACCCGGATTCTGCTCAAGGCGATACATATCGCTGTCATATACAGGGCCGATATCGACTGCAGTATCGACAGCAGTAATCGGAAGCCGGCCAAGTCTCACCGCACAGGCTGCGCAGTAGTACGTCGTCGATCGAACCGAGCACTCGGCGCACAGCCCGGCCTCACGGTTCGCCTTGCGCCGCTTCGCCCGCCACTCACGGTCGCGCGTGCGCTGAGCATCCCGGTGCGGCGCGCAGCGGATCGAGCCGGGTGCAGCTTCGGCCGGGCACTGGACGCAGGTGGGCATGTCATCGGCGCAGCAGGAGCGCCCAGCCGACGAGCGAGCTGATGACGGAAACCGCCGCGACGATCCACCCGATGTAGTCTTTGAGTCCGCCAGCTCTACCGGTCTGCGCTGCGCTCATCGTGGCGATCATGGTCGCCTGCATCGACACGGTCTCCTTGACCTCGTTAAGTCGACGATCCATGGCATCGAGCGCATCCTTCGTGGCAACCCCCTGGCGCAGCTCGTTCAGGCCCTCGAGCCGCTTCTCCGTGGCGATCTCGGCCTTGACCACAGCCTCCTTCGCAGCGAGCAACGCGGTCTGGACGGCTTTCTCCGCGGCCGACAGCGCGGCGGTCAGCGCGATCTGCTGCGCCTCGCGAAGCTGCAGGGAGAGCAGCTGGTCGGCGGCGCGCAGCGACTCGATGTGCTCCTTGAGCGTGTTCAGCGTCCAGCCGCTATCGGTCACAGCGGATCGACCCCCGCCCCCAGCGTCACCGCTCGCCCGTCCAGCGTGAACGTCACCCCGATGTCGGCGAACCGCACGCTGGTCGTCGCCGTACTTGTCGCGCCGTCGATCGACAGCACCGTGACGTACGTCCGGTCCCCTGCTGGTTGCACCTGATCGAGCCGCCATGCACCGCTGAAGTCGCTGTTGCTGCGGAAGTCAAACGCGGTCCAGGTCCCGGTAGCGGGTTGCAGCCGGACCACCTTGAGCCGGCCGACCGTCGCGGACTCACCGGAGATAGCCGGGGCGACTGGCACGACGAGCTGCCAGATCTGCGCCTGCGAGCTCACAACGTGATCCTGGACGATAACGACGTCCGGCATCAGCCACAGCACCTGCCGTCGGACCATCGCAACCGCGCCCGCGTAGACCGGCGTGACGTCAACCGAGGCGAACAGATAGCCTGGACCAGCGTGCAGCGCAAGCAGCTTGCTCGAGGTGCCCTCGCGCTGCTGCTGCCCCTCGATCCGGACCAGCGAGTGCGCCTCGGGCAGCCCGACCAACGTGCCGTTCATCCGTACACCGCTGTGCGACGTGATGACCGCGTCGTACGCCAGCCACTCGCCCTTGTAGATCATCAGCGAGCCCTGGTCCTGGTGCGCGTGTGACTGCGTGAACGGACCGGCGATCAGGTTCAGCCACGTGGCCGACGAGGCGATCCCGCGGCGCTTGCCTCGCGCCTGCATCGCTGTGCCCCACCCACTGCGCGCGTAGATCTGCCCCGTGCCCGCGGCGTAGCGGACCAGCGGTAGGTCGACCGGCACGCCCGGAACCGTCGGCGCGTACACGAAGTCGTAGCCCAACATGAACCCCCACTGCATGGACGGCACGCTCGATGCGGCGAGCACCGCGACAGCACGCGCGGCCTCCGGTGCAGTGGGGTACAGCGCGATCAGCTCGAGCACGTAGGCCCGCTCGTAGTCGGCCAGCATCGCAGTGGAGTCCCTGCTCTGGTCACCGATCGGCGCCTTGCGATCAAGCGTCGGGACCCAGGTCGCCAACATCGTCGACAGCGACGCCCGCGTGTGTGACGTGCGGTCCGCGATCGGTTCGCCCGTGCTCCACTGCCAGAGCGCGTAGAGCTCCCACAGGTTGCGCAGTGCCACCCCGTAGCCGGTGCCCTCGCGCGATCCGCCACCGGCGAGCTGTGCGTTGAACTCAGTCACGAGCCGATCGATGCGCTCGCGGAACTTCGCGATGTGCGTCGCTGCCGCGGCACTCTCGCCGGTGGTCGCCAGCCCGAGCAGCATCGTGGCACGCAGGAACGAGTAGTAGTAGTTGTTGCTCGGGTCATCGACTCCCCAGCCGGTCCACGGAGCGCTACGTCCGCCCCAGCTCGCGGACTTCCAATTCCAGACGTTGCTGACCGCTTGGTTAGCGTAGTTCGTCCATCGAGCGCGCTGCGCCGCTGTCGTCGACGACGCGCACCAGTCGTAGACCAGCGCGAGATCGCCGATCATCTCGCCGATCTGCAGGTAGCTGTCGCCAGCGACCTCCGGGTTCGCGCCGGCCGCGATCTTGACCTCGGCCGCGTTGACCTGCGCATCGACGACAGCGACGGACTTGACGCAGTACCTGGCGTCACCAGTCAGCGCCGACAGGAGCGCGCCGTTCCACGCCGCGAAGTTGTAGACGTCCGCACCGCTCAGCCAGCGGTCGACCGTGGCGCGCCAGCGAGCTCCGGCCGGCGCTGAGAGCCCCGCCTTGAGCCGTGAGGTTTGAGAGCCGAGCATGATCCGCGGGTGACCGGTGGGCAGCGGCGGCGGGGGTGCGGCATCGATCGCCGGTGGCACTACGACCACCGCGCCATCAACCGGCACCGGAGGCACGCCGGCGTCCCGAGGGCAGCAGCAACAGCTGTCGGCCACGGTCGCGTCTCGAGCAGCCGGCAGTGGCACCGGAGGCTGCACGGGCTGCCGCTGCGACGAGCAGGCCATGACCATGGCGAGGCTGCAGATGAAACACAGCGTCTTGTTCATCCCATCACTCCTTTGTCGTCACCAAACGACCGTCTCCCCGAGGGTCTGCAGAAGCGTCTTGACCTGCGCGTTGCTGAGCTCGGCCGCCGCGCCCCTAAACTCAGCGCCGTAGGCGTACACGGCGGCCGAGCAGAGACCGGTGTGTCCGCCGAACCAGATCGCCGAACCGCTGTTCGGTAGCACGTAGGTTCCGGCCAACGCCTCGAGCCCGGTGAGTAGCGCGATCGTCGACGCGGTGATGTTCACGCGCATCGCGATCCAGTGCTGCGTCCCGTTGTAGGACGCCGAGCTGTCGGTGGCGGCGCCGGCGACGATCCGCAGCTTGCCGGTCGTCTGCAGGTAGTTGATGACCGCTCCGGTCTGTACCCCCATCAGGTCTCGCGTACCGCCTGGGGCGACGCCGAAGTCGATGTACGTGAGCAACATCGTCGACGTCGTTCCGGGATTCGGCGCGCCTGTCGTTCCGAGAAGCTTCTTCGACGTGCCGCCGTCGGCATTCGTGTAGCCGAGTCGCGACGCGCCGGTCACCGGCGACTGCGGAGACCCGAATGTGTTGGTCAACGTGCAGCCGCCCGGCGTTCCCGAGTCGGCCGCATTCGCTGCGCCCTGCAACGTCCATACGTTGGCCGGGTTTCCCGTCGCCAGACCGGCCACGGTCATCACGATCGACCACTCGGCATCGGTTGCCGGGTAGCGCTTCAGGTTCGTCGGATCCTGGGTAACGCCAGCCAGCGGATCGACGGCGGCCGTGTCACCGACGAGGCCGATCCTCGATCCTATGCGCGGCCCGATCCTTGGACCGATGTTCGGGCCGAACGCCATTTACACCTTGAGGCTCTCCGAGACCCTGGCGTCCCCACCCGTGCTACCGACGACCACGGCCAGACGGGTACGGCTCGCGCTCGTCTCAGGGAGGTGATACTTCGCGCCCCCGACTCCTGCGCCGCTCGCGGCCACCACGCCAGCAGTCGCGCCGCTTCCGACAGTCCATCCGGTGCCAATGACCGCGACATAGGCCGTGGTAGGCTTCTCGGGCGCCCACTCGCCGACCACCGTCGAGAAGTCGGTCACCTCTCCGCTGCCGTGATCGCAGTCCTCGATCGTGACCGAGGTCAGGATCAGCCCGGCCGTGTATCCCGTGATGTGGCATCCGACGAATGGCGCATCGCCGCCGCTCAGCGGGTAGTAGTAGGTCGTGTTGGCGACGAGGGTGTACTTGCCTGCGTTTCCTGCGCCTGCAACCGCCGCTGGCGTCGAGCCGTCAGTCGATTTGAGCGGAGCGACGTAGGTGCCGGTGACTCCGCTTATCCGTGCCATGCCCACATCGTGGGCTCCGACGAGGATGGGGTCGAAAGGGTCACGTCCACGGGTGACGTGTCGGGTACGCTACCTAAGCTACCGTATTACATATGGAATATACCACGAGTCGTTTTCTCACTGGCGCTCGAAACGCGGCGTGATTACCGTTCGGGACCATGAGAACAGACTTGACCCTGCGCCTGGTGTTGATGGGCGGACTTGTCGTGATGGCGTTCATGGCCGGGTGCGCCGACCAAGATCCGCCGTGCGGCTCCCTTCCAGGCAACCAAGAGGCGCGTGACCGCGCGTGCACCGACTCGAGTTCTCCCCAGTTCCATCTGCCGGCCGCCGAGTGCGACGCGTCCTATGTGACCGGGACGTTCCAGCCGGCATGGTGCGAGGTCGGCTGCACGCCGGCCGCCGCCGAGACCGGCGCCGCGTGCAGCAACGCGTCAAACCCGTTCTTCCGCGACACGATCAACTGCCAAGCGACGCACGCCGTCGGAGATCAGATCGGGTGCTGCGTCGCGGGGACCAGCAACGACCCGGTCTGGGGCACGAAGAACGATGCCGTGATGTTCTTCTCGTGCCCGTGATGTGGTCGGCGCTGGCCCTTGCTGCAATCGCATCGGTGGCCGCAGGGTGCGCGTCAGCTCCAGGCTTGCATCAAGTGCAACGCGCGGCAACGGTTGACGCAAGTTTCAGTGCAGCCTGGAGTGCAGTCATCGATCTGTTCAGCGATCTCAACTGGACGATTCAGACCGTCGACAAGAACTCTGGTCTTATCGCCTCGGACTGGCTGAACGTCGGCGATGACTTCGCCGACTGCGGCAGCGCGCCACTCGCGCGAGACGTCGCCACACAGCTCCGGCTAAACGTTAGAGTGAAGGAAGTAGACGGCGGAACCCAGGTCACCGTCAACACGACGTACCGGAAGTACCGCTCCTTCGACGGCAACATCTCCGTGGTGCAGTGCGCATCGCTCGGCGTGATGGAGTCGAAGATCCACGCCGCGGTCCGCCGCCGCAGTGCCGCTCACTAGAACGCGCCGAGCGTGACGTCGAAGTCGTCGCGAACGAGCTGCAGGGTGAT
>Ga0068859_100000133_pt1 | contig 70133 bp, 56 predicted proteins | sample KBSSwiS22_FD_66585 | JGI IMG/M metagenome (GOLD analysis project Ga0068859, IMG submission 66585) | Switchgrass rhizosphere microbial communities from Kellogg Biological Station, Michigan, USA - KBS Switchgrass S2-2 | ecosystem: Host-associated > Plants > Roots > Rhizosphere > Soil ...
ACCGCCTTCCACCGCATGCAACAGCTGATGTCGGCGTCGCCGGTGCCGTCGATCTCGACCGAGCTGCTGACGACTGCCGATGGCGAACTCAATCGCGAGCTCAACGCCTTCCTCTTCGACCAGCCGTCCGATCCCGGCCTGCTGCGGGGCAAGCGCATCGCCATCTGCTGCACCAATGGCGTCGAGGAGGTGGAGATCCTGGGCTCGCAGCGCTGGCTGACCGAGCACGGCGCCACGGTGCACGTCGTCTCGCCGCGCATCGGGGAGTTCGATCCCACGCTCGGCCTGCGCTTCCCGCCGCAGTGCGCGACCCACGTGCTGGCGATCCGCCTGATGGAGAACGCAGGCTGGCTCAAGATCGACCGCTACACCGACGAGGCGAGCGCCGCCGACTACGACGCCATCCTGCTGCCCGGCGGCTGCTGGAACCCCGACGCGCTGCGCATGGACCCGCATGCGCGTGCCCTGGTGCGCGCGATGGACGAGGCCGGCAAGCCGACCTGCGCGATCTGCCACGGCCAGTGGGTGATGGTGAGCGCCAAGATCCTCAAGGGCCGGCGCGCCACCGCGGTGTGGAACATCCAGATCGACCTCGAGAACGCCGGTGCGACCGTGCTCGACGAGCCCTGCGTGGTCGACGGCAACCTGATCACGGCGCGCTTTCCCTACGACCTGCCGCGGTTGATTCGCGCAATGGCGGGGCAGCTCACGGCAGCCCGATAGCGGGCGGTCGAAGGCGGCACGGCCCGCAGCTCTACTCGGGACTGGCGCAGCCGGCATGGCGATCGCCGCAGGCCGAGTGCACCGAGGCCCCGGGCGCAACTTGGAAGCGGGTGGCTTACCGCCTGCACTGGGACTCGCGTGCCATGCTCCACCGGGAGATCAACTCTTGAACTCGTCAGCCGCGATGGCGAACCTTCGCAGCTTGTCATGCAGTGTCTGCCGGGCAATTCCGAGCGCGGCGGCCGTTGCCGACTGGTCGCCGCCGTGCCTTCTCAGCTCTTCGATGACGATGGCGCGCTCGAACTGTTCCACCTGTTGAGGCAGCCCCCGCGGCAGATCCTGATTCTGGACGGGACCGCGTACCTGGGTGAGTCGGTCACCCAAGAGCCCAAGCACGAAGCGATCGGCGACGTTGCGCAACTCGCGCACGTTGCCGGGCCAGCAACGATCACCACCCCTGCGCCGGGCGTCAGGCTGACGCATCGGTAGCCAAGGTGACGCGCTCTCGATGGACCCGCATTCGCTGGCCGAGGCCGTGCAGTTCGGCGTGACAGGGAACGTCTACGATGCGCTGGTGGAGCGCGACGCCGAGTTCAGGGTCGCATCGGCGCTGGCGACCAACTGGCGGCAGACGAGCTCGACCACATGGCGGTTTGAGCACGTCTGAACCTTCGCTGCGCGCGCGCTGCCAGCTGAAGATCACATCGTCTGCGGTGAAGGGCGTGCGGTCGTGGAACAGCACGCCACTGCGCTGCTCCACTCGGCGCCATCGCCGTAGTTGCTGCCTCAAGAACGCGGAAGGCGCTAATGCGCTAGTGCGCGCGGGATTCCAGCTTGGCGACGTTGCAAGTCATGACGACGAGGTCGTTCTTGCGCCCATCCCGACCGATCACGAAGTCGTGCAGGACCGCCTCGTGCTTGAATCCGTACCGCTCGACCAAGGCGATCGCCTGCCTCTGGTCCGCTGTCATCTGTGCCACGATCGTTTGGATACCAAGATCTGACGCTATGGCGAAGATCTCCTTGCCCAGCAGTCCGCCGAGCCCACAGCCGCGGTAAGCCTGTCCGACCTGGATGCGAAGCTCGCCGAGGTGGCGTTGCCAGCTAACCTGGTCGTTGTGCACGCTCGCGTATCCGACGACTTCGCTGTCCGCTTCCGCGAGCACAGTGACGGTCAGCCCGGCTTTGATGTTCTGTGCCCAGTGAAGCACGACCACAAGCCGTGTGATGTCGACGCGCAGGAACTGCAGGTCGTCCTTCGGTAGCGAGCTCGCGAAGGCATGCAGACGGTAGACGTCGCCCCCAGGCATCATCAGGCGCAGCCGGATCTGCCTGCCATCGGACAGGGTCACGGTATGCGGATACGAACGGTGGAACTGCCTAGGCTCGGACTGCATCTCGCTCATGGGGTCGCTCCTCAAACCGAGTGGAGCCGCAAGCCACTGAAGAACGGGTCACGGCGTTGCTTCCCTGCCTTGTGCTCAGCGGTAGCGGACGCCAGGAAGCACGCAGAGCATTTCGTACAGCAGATTGGCAGCCAGCAACGCAGTATTGCCGGACGGGTCGTAGGGTGGTGCGACCTCGACGAGGTCGCACCCGACGACGTTCAGTCCGCGGCATCCGCGGATGACTTCCAGCGCCTGCGGTACCGTGAGCCCGCCGATCTCCGGAGTGCCCGTCCCGCCTGCGTACGAGGGGTCGACGCCATCGATGTCAAAGGTGATGTATACGGGATGTCGGTCACCAATGCGTTGCCGCACCTCGCTCATCAGCGGCGCCAGCGAGCGGTACCAGACCTCGTGCGCCTGGACGACGGTGAATCCCTGTTGGCGTGGCCAGTCGAAATCGTCTGCGGCGTAGCCGGTCCCCCGCAAGCCGATCTGCCAGACCTTGTCGCAGGCGAGGAGACCTTCCTCGACGGCACGTCGAAACGGCGTTCCGTGCGCCACGGCTTCGCCGAACATCTCGTCATTGACATCGGCGTGGGCGTCGACATGCACCAGGGCGACCGGCCCGTGCTTGCTGGCGACGGCGCGAAGGATCGGCAAGGCGATCGTGTGATCGCCGCCCAGCGTCAAGGGCCTGCAATCGGCGGTGATCACGTCGTCGTAGAACCGCTTGATGATGGTCAGCGATTTTTCCAGCGAGTAGGTGTTGATCGGCACGTCGCCGAGGTCGGCGACCTGGAGAGTGTCGAAAGGAGCCGCTCCGGTGGCCATGTTGTAGGGGCGCAAGAGCGCCGACTCGGCGCGGATCTGGCGCGGGCCGAAGCGCGCACCGGTGCGGTTCGACGTCCCGATGTCGAGCGGCACGCCGACGAACGCGGCGTCGAGACCTGCGGCCGAAGATGCGGCGGGCAGCCGCATCATCGTCGCCAGACCGGCGAAGCGCGGCATCGCGTTGCCGCTCTGGGGCTGATTGCGCGGCATCGTGATTCCCGAACTCAACGCCGGCGGCCGCGCAGCCATTCCAGCGTCAGCAGCAAGGTCGTGGTGAAGAGGATCAGCAGGGTTGCAACGGCAGCGATCGTCGGCGTGATGTTCTCGCGGATGCCGGTGAACATCTGCCGCGGCAGGGTGACCTGGTCCGGGCCGGCGAGGAAGAGCGTCACCACCACTTCGTCGAACGATGTCGCGAAAGCAAACAGGGCACCAGAGATGACGCCGGGCGCGATGACGGGCAAGGTGATGCGAAAGAAGGTCTTGAGCGGGTTCGCTCCGAGGCTGAGGCTGGCGCGCACGAGGTTCTGATTGAACCCCTGGAGCGTCGCCAGCACCGTCGTCACCACGAACGGAGCACCCAGCGCGGCGTGCACGATGATCAATCCCGTGTAGCTGTCGACCAGCCCGAGCGGTGCGAAGAAGAGGTAGGTGCTGACGCCGACGACGACGATCGGCACGACCATGGGCGCGATCAGCACGCTCATCAGCGCTCCCTTGAAGGCGAAATTCGTTCGCGCCAGGCCGACCGCCGCCATGGTGCCGAGCACGGTCGCGATCACCGTGGCGGCAGGGGCGACGATGAAACTGTTCTTCGCCGCGCGCAGCCACTCCGGCGACGTGAGGAGGTTGTCGTACCACTTCAGCGACCATCCCGGAATCGGATAGACCAGGAAGGACGAGTCGCTGAACGACAGCGGAATGATGACCAGGATCGGCAGCAGCAGGAAGGCGAGCACGCCAACGCACGCGACACGCCAAACCCACCAGCCCACCTTGTCGAGCGGGGTTGCGTACGCGGGAAAGCTCGGCAGAGCGCGTGCGAGAACGCCGGTCGCCTTCACCCCAGGCTCACTTCCGATTTGGTGATACGACGGTAGAACGCATACAGCACCAGCGTCGCCGCGAGCAGCAACGCGCCGAGTGCGCTCGCCATGCCCCAGTTGACATTGACGTTGGTGTATTGCGCGATGTAGTAGCTGAGCATCTGGTCGTCGGCGCCGCCTAGCAGCGCCGGCGTCACGTAGTAGCCGATGCTGAGGATGAAGACGAGCAGCGCGCCGGCGCCGATCCCCGGATAGGTCTGGGGAACGTAGACGCGAAAGAACGCTGCCAGTGGCGTGCTGCCGAGCGAGACGGCAGCGCGCAGGTAGCTGGGCGGAATCCCTTTCATCACGCTGTACAGCGGCAGGATCATGAACGGCAGCAGGATGTGCGTCATGGCGATGATCACGCCGGTCCGGTTGAACAACAGCGCGAGCGGATGATCGATCACGCCGGTGGCGATCAGCGCCCGGTTGACCAGGCCAGCAGACTGCAAGAGGACGATCCACGCCGCGACCCGGACCAGGATCGAGGTCCAGAACGGCACCAGCACGACGATCATCAGGATGTTGGCCTGGCGAGCGGGCAGCGTGCTGAGCCAGTAGGCAAGCGGATAGCCCAGCAGCAGGCACCACGCCGTGACGATCATGCTGATCTCGAACGTGCGAACGAGGATCCGGCCGAACACGCGCTGGTCGGGCGCCATGCGCTCGATCGTTCCTTGCGCGTCCCGCTTGAGGTCGACCGAGGCGAGCAAGTAGTCGCCGGTCCAGCGCGAGCCGTTCTTGGCGATCGCCTGCCAGTACTTCAGGTCGGCCCAGCGCTCGTCGAGAGCGGTCAGCCGCGCCTTGGCTTGCCCCGGGCTCGCGACGCCCTCCAGCGGCAGCGCCTTGTAGGCGTTCATCACGAGCGAGCGCGCACCCGGCACTTCCGAGTTCAAGCGACGTGCGAGTGCGCCCGCGTCGGCGCTTTCGGGCAACGCACCGAGATCGGCGAGCACCGCTGCGTACGCCTCGTCCGGCGGCGGGTCGCGACGGTTCCAGCGCTCCAGCGCCGACACCGTGCGCGGCAGCGCGTTCGCGACTTCCGGATTCTCGATCGCACGCTTGAGCAGCGCCGCGATCGGCACGAGAAACGTCAGCATCAGGAAGACGAGGAGCGGCAAGGTCAGCGCGAACGCGCGCAGCTTGCGGACGCGTTCGGCGCGGCCGAGCGAGCGCTGCAGGGCTCGAGGGTCGGCGATGCCCGGCAGGGCTGGGGCCTGGGCGCTCATCGGGTCGATCGGACAGCCGGAGGAGCCGGCAATCGCCGGCTCCGGTCGGGGACGTCTACTGCGCGGCCCACGAAGCGAAGCGCTTCTCGAGCTCTTCGCCCTGGTCGGCCCAGAACTTGAGGTTGAACTGCAGCGCGTCCTTGGCGTTCGCCGGGGCGGTCGGCAGGTTGGCCAGCGTCTTCGCATCGAGCTTGGCAAGCGCATTCTTGTTGGTCGGGCCGTAGGCGATGTTCTTCGCGTACTCGGCTTGCGCGTCCGGCGTGCTCGCGAAGGCGATGAACTTCAGCGCCGCGTCCTTGTTGGGCGTTCCTTTCGTGATGGTCCAGTAGTCGAGGTCGTAGATGCCGCCGGTCCATGTGATCTTCAGGTTCTTCCCCTCGCGGTTGGCGGCATCGATGCGGCCGTTGTAGGCGGTGGCCATGACCACGTCGCCGGCGACCAGAAACTGCGGCGGCTGGGCGCCCGCTTCCCACCACTGGATGCTTGGCTTGAGCTCGGTCAGCCTCTTGAACGCCCGATCGGCACCGTCCTTGGTCGCGAGCACCTTGTAGACATCGGCAGGCTTGACGCCGTCGGCCATCAGCGCGAATTCGAGGTTGTAGCGCGCGCCCTTGCGCATCGCCCGCTTGCCCGGGATCTTCTTCGTGTCCCAGAAGTCGGCCCAGGTCGTCGGGGCCGTCTTCAACTTGTCCCCGTCATAGGCCATCACCGTCGACCACACGAAGATGCCGATGCCGCAGTCGCTGACCGCCGCGGGCAGGAAATCGCCCTTGGCGCCGATCTTGCTGTAGTCGAGCTTCTCGAACAGACCTTCGTCGCAGCCGCGAGCGACGTCGGGAGACTCAACCTCGACGACGTCCCAGGTGATCTTCTTGGTCTCGACCATCGCCTTTATCTTGGCCTGCTCGCCGTTGTATTCGACGGGCACGACCTTGACCCCGGACTTCTCGAACGGCTCGTAGAAGGCCTTTTTCTGCGCGTTGGCGTTCGCGCCACCAAAGTTGACGACCGTGAGCTGCTGGGCCAGCGCAGGCAGGGCCGCGCCGGCGACAAGGGCGGCGGCGAGCAAGATCTTCTTCATGGTGAGCTCCTGGTGAGAGGGTGGGAAGGAAAGAGATTCAGCGATAGATCCGTGTGAAGTCCGGCGGGAATTCCAGCCAGACGCCGTTGCCGGCCTGCGGCACGACGCTGGCCGACAACGGCAACTTGACGACCGCAGGCGCCTGATCGGCACCGACGTCGCAGAGCAGGCGCAGGTGGTCGCCGAAATAGATCACGCCCCTGACGACGGCCTGTAGCACGTTGCCGCGCTCGACCGGCTGGGCATGCAGCACGATGCGCTCGGGGCGGATGCAGGCCTCGACCTCGGCACCGACCGACACACCATTCACGTTGACCCCGGAGATCACGCGGCCGTCGGTCAGGACGATCCCGCAGCGATCGCTGCTGTCGTCGACGTGTGTGGCGCGCACCGTCCCCTTGAGCGCCGTGCTGTCGCCGATGAAGCCGGCGACGAAACGGTTGGCGGGCGCCTCGTACATCCGGTCGACGACGTCGATCTGCTGGATCGCGCCGTCGTTGAAGACGGCGACGCGATCGCTCATCGTCAACGCCTCGCCCTGATCGTGGGTGACATAGACGAAGGTGACGCCGAGCTGGCGGTGCAGATCCTTGAGTTCGATCTGCATGTGCTCGCGCAGTTGCTTGTCGAGCGCGCCGAGCGGCTCGTCCATCAGCACGAGTTGGGGCTCGAAGACCAGCGCGCGCGCCAGGGCGACGCGCTGCTGCTGCCCGCCCGAGAGTTGCGAGGGGAGGCGCTCTGCCATGCCGTCGAGCCGGACCATGCCGAGGGCGCGGGCGACCCGTTGCTCCTGCTCGGCCTTGGCGACCTTGCGCACGGTCAGCGGATAGGCGACGTTGCGTCCGACGCTGAGATGCGGGAACAGCGCGTAGTTCTGGAACACCATGCCGAAATGGCGCTTGTGCGGCGGCGTCCGGGTGATCGGCCGGCCCTCGAGCACGATGTCGCCGGCGGTCGGCGACTCGAAGCCGGCCAGCATCATCAGCGTGGTCGTCTTGCCGGACCCGGAGGGGCCGAGCAGCGTGAGGAACTCGCCGCGGCGGATGTCGAGATCGAGATGTTGCACGACCACGTGGACACCGTCGTAGGTCTTTTGCACGCCGCGAAAGCGCACCAGAGGCTCACCGGCAGCCGCTTCCTGGCCAGCGCTCGGGCTCGCGGCGGCGGGGAGCGAGGTCGGTGGGTGCAGCATCAGCGCATCGCGTCGAAGCTGTCGGAAAGGACGCGCAAGCCTTCATCGAGCAGTGCGTCCGATGCCGTCAACGGGACCAGAATCCGGATCACGTTCCCGTAGTTCCCGCACGACAGCAGGATCAGGCCGCGACGTGCCGCCTCGGCGACGACGCGTCGCGTCAGTTCTGCGTCCGGCCGGGCCGGATCGCCCCCTTCGAACAGCTCGATCGCGACCATCGCGCCGAGTCCGCGCACGTCGCCGATCGTCGCGTGAGCCTCGGCGATGCGACGAAGACCCTCGATGAGCCGCGCACCGATCGACCTGCTGCGCTCGAGCAGCTGCTCGTCTTCAAAGACCTTCAGCACCGCGAGCGCGGCAGCGCAACCGATCGGCGAGCCTGCGTAGGTGCCGCCCAGGCCGCCGGGGGCCGGCGCGTCCATCACGTCGGCGCGGCCGACGACGCCCGAGATCGGAAAGCCCCCGGCGAGCGACTTCGCCGTAGCGATCAGGTCGGGGGCCACCGTCCATTGCTCGCATGCGAACCAGGTGCCGGTGCGGCCGGCGCCGGTCTGGACCTCGTCCGCAATGAGCAGGATGTCGTGCCGGTCGGCGATCTTCTTCAGCCCTTCGACAAACTTCGGGGGCGCGATGTAGAAGCCGCCTTCGCCTTGCACCGGCTCGAGGATGAAGGCGGCGACGCGGTCGGCCTCGATGTCGTTCTTCAGGATCGTCTCGACCGAAGCCAGCGCGTTCTCGATGCTGACGCCGTACAGCGCGTTCGGGAACGAGGCGTGGAAGATCTCGCCGGGGAACGGCCCGAAGCCTGCCTTGTATGGCGCGACCTTGCCGGTCAGCCCCAGGGTCATGATCGTGCGGCCGTGATAGCCGCCGGTGAAGGCGATGATGCCGCTGCGTCCAGTGTGGGAACGGGCGATCTTCACCGCGTTCTCGATCGCTTCGGCTCCGGTCGACAGGAGCAGGGTCTTCTTGGCGAAGCTGCCTGGCGCGAGCGAGTTCAGCCGTTCCGCAAGCTCGACGTAGGGCTCGTACGCGATCACCTGAAAGCACGTGTGCGTGTACAGCTCGAGCTGCGCCTTGACCGCGGCGATCACGTCCGGATGACAGTGGCCGGTGTTCAGCACCGCGATGCCGCCGGCAAAGTCGATGTAGCGCTTTCCTTCGACGTCCCACAGCTCGGCGTTGCTGCCGCGCGCGATGAAGATTTGGTGGGCCTGACCGACGCCCCGCGGCACGGCGGCATGCCGACGAGCCATGAGCGCGGCGTTCGTGAGGTGGGGCTCTCTGCGCATCGCGTTTCTTCCCGAGGTGGAGGCGAGAATGTAGGCACTGAACGCGCGAGCTACCATGCACAAATCCGCCGTCCCGGCGCTGTACTGTGCAGGTGTCGCTGCCGATACACGGGAGCCCTGATCCGGGCGGCGGTGCTTCATCCGTGTCGCGATGGTCACCCTCCAGCCAGACTCGCCGATCCCGCTGGTCAACCAGATTGTCGAAGGCCTGCGTGCGCTGATCGCTGACCAGTCGCTCAAGGCGGACGCCAAGCTTCCGTCGATCCGCGCCTTCGCCGCATCGCACGGCGTCAGCGTCTTCACCGTCGTCGAAGCCTACGACCGCCTGGTCGCGCAAGGCTGGCTGACGTCGAGGGCCCAATCGGGGTTTTTCGTCAAGCGGCGGGCTGCCGACACAGCCTCGGCGGGAGAGGCACAGGCCGATCCGCGCTTCGACGCGCGTTGGTATCTCAAGCAGATCTTCGAGAACCGCAACCTGGCGCTGAAGCCCGGCTGCGGCTGGTTGCCGCACGACTGGTTGTTCGAGGAGGGCGTGCGGCGCAGCCTGCGCCACCTGGCCGCCGAGGGCGACATGCTCGGCGACTACGGCTTGCCACGCGGCCATATGGCATTGCGGACCGTCGTTGCCGAGACGCTAGCAGAGCATCAGATTGCCGTCACGGCCGACGACGTGCTGTTGACGCAAGGCTCGAGCCAGGCCCTCGATCTCGCGGCCCGCCGGCTCGTCAAGCCCGGCGACTCCGTGCTCGTCGATGACCCCGGGTATCCGAATCTGATGTTCATGCTCCGCTTCCTCGGCGCGCGCCTGATCGGCGTGCCGCGGACGGCGACCGGCTACGACCTTGCCGCACTCGAGGCGCTGCTGGCGGAATACAAGCCGAAGGCGTTCTTCACGCAGCCGCGCCTGCAAAGCCCGACCAATTCGGTGGCGCCCATCTCCCAGCTGTATCGCGTTCTGCAGCTCGCCGAGCTGCACGACGTGACGCTGGTCGAGAACGACATCTACGCAGACCTCGATCCGCAAGCGCGACCGTCGCTGGCGAGCCTGGACCAGTTGAAGCGAGTGATCTACATCGGCAGCTTCTCGAAGACCATCTCACCCAGCATGCGGGTCGGTTACCTTCTGGCAGGTCCCCGCCTTATGGACGAGTTGACGCAGCTGAAGATGGTGTCGGGGCTGACGTCGTCCGATCTCACCGAGCGCGTGGCGTACGGCGCGCTGACCGAGGGCCGCTGGCGCAAGCATCTGAAGGCGCTGCGCGACCGCTTGTCGGAAGCGCACGGGCGCGTCGGCCAACGATTGACGGCGCTCGGCTTCGAGTTGTTCCACGAGCCGAAGGCGGGACTGTACTTGTGGGCGCGCCATCCCGACATCAGCGACAGCACCGAGCTGTCCCAGCACGGGGTGGGTGCCGGAATGCTGCTCGGCCCGGGCCACCTGTTCCTCGTCGAGCCGCGGACGACGGGCTGGCTTCGCTTCAATGTCGCCTTCAGCGAGGACGAGCGCATCTTCCACTTCTTGTCGGATCAAATCCATAGGTCAGGCGGCGGTTCGACTGCGTGATGCCGACTCCACATGTTGTCGTTGCGGACGGAGTACCGTGGCTGCAACAATCCAACTCATCGGCGAGAGGGAGTCATGAGCCAGCTTGACGCCAAGAAGCGCGCGAAGCTGCCCAACAGCGCGTTTGCGTACGTCGACTCGAAGGGCCGAAAGCGCCTGCCGATCAACGACGAGTCGCACGTTCGAAACGCCCTGGCTCGCTTCACCCAGGTGGCCTTCGAGGACGAGGCGGCGCGCGAGCGTGCGCGAAAGAGACTTCTCGGCGCGGCCAAGAAGTACGGGATCGTGCCGATCGGGTTCATGACCGGGCAGCTGGAATCGCGGACCAGCGAGGCGACCGCCGGTCGACTCGTGATCGAGCTCGGGCAGGTCGGCACGCCGGGCGAGTTCGAGCAGCGCCTGCGCAGCGCGCTACGCGACCCCACACTCACGCTCCTGCACTGGTCCGACTCGGCCGGCGGCTATCTCGATGGCACCGGGCAACCCGCGGCGCTGCCGGACACGGCCAGGCAGGCAGGCCGCGGCTCAGGAACGGCGCGGGCGGTGACCCTGCTCGAACGCCAGGGCCGGCCGATGACGGCATTGGTCCACGATCCCGCCGTGCTGAAGAATCCGGGCCTGGTGAAGACGGTGACCGCCGCACTTCGGCTGGCAGTCGAGAATGACAGGCTTCGGGGCCAGGTCGAAGCCCAGGCCAGTGAAGTGCGAACCCTGCCGCGCGGGATCGTCACCTTCCTGCTGACCGATATCGAAGGCTCGACGGGCCTCCTGCAACGGCTCGGGAACCGCTACGCCGCGTTGCTGGCCGACGTGCGCGCCGTCATCCGCAGCTGCGTGCACCGCGCCGGCGGCCGCGAGGTCGACGCACGCGCGGATGAGTTCTTTGCCGTCTTCGTTCGTGCCTCGGCGGCGCTGGAGGCGGCCCTGGAGATCGAACGCGGCTTGCGCTCGCGCGCCTGGCCGGATGACGTAGGCGTCAAGGTCCGGGTCGGCCTCCATAGCGGGCGGCCGACGCTGACGGATTCGGGCTACGTCGGCCTGGCCGTGCACACCGTGGCCCGGATCTGCTCGGCGGCGCACGGTGGTCAGATCCTGCTCTCGAGCGCGGCCCGTGATGCCCTGGGCCGGGCCCGGCCCGCCGGCCTGCGCCTGCGCAGCCTCGGATCGCATCGCCTGCGCGGCCTGCGCGAGACGCAGCCGATCTTCCAGGTAGAGGGCCCGAACCTGCTTGGCCGGTATCCGCCGCTGCGCACGCTTGCCGCGTCGGATGCAGAGCCGCCGGCCTGACTTGCGCCGCGAAGCGCGTCCGCGGCGTCGGCGCGCGGCATTGTCGCCAAATGGGCGAGTTCGAGGCTGTGCCCGCGGCGAGCGGGATGGGGTACGGCGGCTATGCCAGGTTGCGCAACTCCCTGAGCGCCACCGAAAGCATCGCCAGATCGGCACCCTTCGCGTCGCCGAGCTCGGCGAGCAAACGCTGCGCGCGCTCGAGTGCGGCGGCGTTGCTCGACTCCCACGCGGCGAGCAGGTCTGCCGGGCTGCCCGCGCCGCCGCCCAGCACGTCCTGGGCGATCGCGCGTTGCAGCCCCGCCAGGTCGTCGCCGAGCGCGCCCTTGGCCAGGCCTTGCCAGTGGCTGTCCGACGGCAAGGCGTCGATCTGCTGGCGCAGCCCCGAGAGCCCGAGGCGGGCGCCGACGCCGACGTGCACTTCGCTGACCTCGTCGAAGCCGCGGCGCGCCGCCTCGGCGACCTCGGCCACGTCGAGCGCGGCGACCAGGTCGTTGGCGCTGGCGACGCGACACGCCAGCGGCGTCGGTACGCCGGCCGCGATCCAGGCGTCGGACCTCGGCGACGCCGCTGCCGCGGGCTCGAGCCGTTCGCGCAGCGCCCGCACCGCGGGAATGAAGCGCTGGAAAGTCTCCTCCATCGGCTCGGCCAGGCGGCGCGAGCGCAGGAACCAGGTCGTCGCCCGCGCGGTGAGCCAGCCCTCTTCAATCAGCATCTCCGACTGCACGGCGTCGGTCACCTTGTTGTCGAGCGCCTCGATCTGCTGCCAAATGCTCACGTCGCCGAGCACCTCGCGCGCCGCCAGGTAGGCGCGCACCACCTGCGCCGGCGTGGCGCCGGTGCGCTCCGACAGCCGATGCACGAAGGTCGAGCCGACGCGGTTCACCATGCTGTTGAGCACATGCGTGGCGACGATCTCGCGCCGCAGCGGATGGCGCGGGATGTAGGCGCTGAACTTCTCGCGCAGCAGCGACGGGAAATAGCGCGCTAGCGCCGTGCCGATCCACGCGTCCTCCGGCAGGTCGGAGGCCATGATCTCGTCGAACAGCCACATCTTGCAGTAAGCAAGGAGCACCGCGCGCTCGGGGTTCGTCAGGCCGATGCCGCGCGCCTTGCGCTCGGCGATCTCGTCTTCGCTCGGCAGGAACTCGATCGTCCGGCTCAGGCGCCCGCTCTTCTCCAGGAAGCGGATGAAGCGCACTTCCTGGTCGAGGTACGCCGGACCCAGGCGGGCGCCTACCGAGAGCGCCTGGGTCTGGAAGTAGTTGTCGCGCAGCACCAGCGCGGCCACATCGTCGGTCATCTGCGCAAGCAAAGTGTTGCGCTGCTTCTCGGTCATCTCGCCGTCGCTGATCGCGAGCCCGAGCAGGATCTTGATGTTGACCTCGTGATCCGACGTGTCGACGCCCGCCGAGTTGTCGATCGCATCGGTGTAGATGCTGACACCCGCGAGCGCCGCCTCGACCCGTCCGCGCTGGGTGCAGCCGAGATTGCCGCCTTCGGCGACGACCTTGCAGCGCAGGTCGCGGCCGTTGACGCGCAGCGCATCGTTGGCGCGGTCGCCGACCTCCGCGTGGGCCTCCGAGCCGGCCTTGATGTACGTGCCGATGCCGCCGTTGTAGAGCAGGTCCACCGGCGCCTTGAGGATCGCGCTGAGCAGCTCGGTCGGTGCCAGCCTTGGTGCCCCGATGCCCAGCACCGCCTGCACCTGCGGCGAGATCGGGATCGATTTTTCCGAGCGTGCCCAGACGCCGCCGCCTTCGGAGATCAGCTTCGTGTCGTAGTCGGCCCATGACGAGCGCGGCAGCCTGAACAGCCGCTCTCGCTCGCCGTACGACGTGGCGGCGTCGGGGTTCGGGTCGATGAACACATGTCGATGGTCGAAAGCGGCCACCAGCCGGATGTGCCTGGACAAAAGCATGCCGTTGCCGAACACGTCGCCCGACATGTCGCCGACGCCGACCACGGTGAAGGGGGTGGTTTGCGTGTCGACCCCTTTCTCGCGGAAGAAGCGCTTCACGCTCTCCCAGGCGCCGCGCGCCGTGATGCCCATGCCCTTGTGGTCGTAGCCCACGCTGCCTCCGGAAGCGAAGGCATCGCCCAGCCAGTGGCCATACTCCTTGCTGATGGCGTTGGCGTAGTCGGAGAAGGTCGCGGTGCCCTTGTCGGCGGCGACCACGAGGTACGGGTCGTCGCCGTCGATGCGCACCACCTGCGGCGGCGGCACGACCGTGGTGCCGGCGAGGTTGTCGGTCAGGTCGAGCAGGGCGCGCAGGTAGTCCTGGTAGCAGGCGATGCCTTCCTTCATGGTGGCATCGCGCTCGGCAGGGGGCGGCGCCTTCTTCAGCACGAAGCCGCCTTTCGAGCCGACCGGCACGATGACGGTGTTCTTCACCATCTGCGCCTTCACCAGGCCGAGCACCTCGGTGCGAAAGTCTTCCGGCCGGTCAGACCAGCGCAGCCCGCCGCGTGCGACCTTGCCGCCGCGCAGGTGGATGCCCTCGAAGCGCGGCGAGTAGACGAATATCTCGTACAGCGGCTTCGGTTCCGGCAGCCCGGGAACCTGGGCCGAATCGAACTTGAAGCTGAGGAAGCTGCGACGCGGACCGGCCGCGCCCGTGTGGCCGACCCCGGTGCGCCAGAAGTTGGTGCGCAGCGTCGCCTGGATCAGTGCCAGCAGCTGGCGCAGCACGCGGTCTTCGGACAGGTTGGCGACCTTCTCGAGCGCCTGCTCGATCGCGTTGACCTGCGCCGCCGCGCCCTGCTCGTCGCGCCCGGACGGATCGAAACGCAGCTTGAACAGCAATACCAGCATGCGCGCGATGCGTGGGTGCGCGGCCAGCGTCGCCTCGATCGTTGCTTGCGACAGGGCGAAGCCTATCTGCTTGAGGTACTTCGCGTAGGCACGCAGCACCACGATCTCGTCGGCGCTCAGGCCCGCGCGCAGCACAAGCCGGTTGAAGTCGTCGTTCTCGACCTCGCCGCGGAACACGCGCGCGAAAGCGTCCTCGAACAAGGCCCCTATGACTTCCGGCTCGATCTCGCCGGCTCCTTGCACCTGCAGCTCGAAGTCGTGCAACGACACCGAGGCCTCGGCCGTTTCGACGCTGGCATGCTGCTCGCCGAGCACGCGCACGCCCATGTGCTCGAGCATCGGCAGCGAATCGGACAGCACAACCTGAACGCCGAGCCGGTAGAGCTTGAAGCCGAGCGCCTCCGCGGCGGCGCCGAGCGGCCGGTACAGCGCGAGCGCGAGCGGGGCGTCCTTGGACAGCGACTCGATCTTGCGTACGTCGGGCACTGCGCCACGCGCGGCCACGCGCTCGCGGTACTCCGGCGGGAAGGCACCGCCCCAGCGCTTGAACAACTCGATACCCCGAGCCTCGCCTTCGGCGTCGATCAGCGCGTCGCGCAGCTGGTCGGACCAGCGGCGCGCCGCCTCGGCAAGGCGGGCCTCGAGCTCCTTGCGATCGAAAGCGGGCACCTGGCCGGGTGTAGTGCGCACCGTGAAATGGATGCGCGCGAGCACGGTGTCGCCCAGCAGCACGTCGAAGTCGGCGCCGGACCCGGCGAACGTCGCGAGCAGGATGCGTTGCAACCGCATCCGCAGGTCGGTCGAGTAAGCCTCGCGCGGAACGAACACGAGGCACGAGACGAAGCGATCGAACGGGTCGCGGCGGACGAAGAGGCGCAAACGCTGTCGATCGCCCAGCGCCAGGATGCCGAGCGCCGTTTCGTAGAGCTCGTCATCGGAGATCTGGAACAGCTCGTCGCGCGGATAGGTCTCGAGGATGTGGTCGAGCGCCTTGGCCAGATGACCGCCGGGGGCCAGGCCGGCCCGCTCGACGATCGCTTCGACCTTGCCGCGCAGCAGTGGCGTCTCGGCCACGCGCGCGCTGTACGCGGCCGAGGTGAGCAGCCCGAGGAAACGGTGCTCGCCGATGACCTCGCCACGCCCGTTGTAGCGCTTGACGCCGATGTAGTCGGTGTAGCCGGGGCGGTGCACGGTCGACCGGGTGTTGGCCTTGGTCACGACCAGCACCGGCAAGGCCGCTCGCGCAAGCGCGCGTGCATTCGGCGGCAACGCGGCAAAGCTGGCCGACGACGTCTCGGCGGCGGTCTCCCGCAAGACGCCGAGGCCGCTGCCGGGGACGAGGCGCAGCCGGTCGTCGCCGTTGTCGGTGACCAGGTCGTGCTGCCGATAGCCGAGCAAGGTCAGATGCTCGTCGGCCAGCCATTGCAGGAAGGCGTGGCTTTCGGCCACCTGCGCCGGCGGCAAGGACGCGGGCGCGGCATCGAGCTCGGCGATCGCCTCGCGCAGGCGGGAGACCATCGGTTGCCAGTCTTCGACGGCCGCGCGCACGTCGCCGAGCACGCTTTCGATGCCGTTCACCAGGTCTGTGCGCTGCTGCGCGTCGACCAGTCGATCGACCTCGACGTGCATCCATGATTCGCGCGCGGCATCGGGCGCATCGCGGCGCAGATGGATCGCCGCGAGCCGGCCGCCGGCGTCCCGATCGACTGCGAAGATGGGATGCACGATCAGGTGCAGCGTCAACCCCAGGCGAATGATTTCGGTCGTCGTCGAGTCGACCAGGAACGGCATGTCGTCGTTGACGATCTCGATCACCGAATGCCGCGAAGCCCAGCCGTCCTCGGCCACCGAGGGGCTGAGCACGCGGACTTTCGGCTTGCCCGGCACGCGCACCGAGCCGAACTGCCAGTGCGACAGCAGCGCACCGGACAGGTCCTCCGGCGCACGTGCGGCAAGGTCATCGTCGTCGAGTCGGCGAAAGTACTCACGCGTGAAACGTTCGAACATCGGTCGCCGCTCGGCGGGGACATGGGGCGCGGCGACCGCCAGGACGGTATCGAGCCGTTCGCGACGCAACGCATCGGTCGGGGCGCTCATCGACAGTTCCTCTCGCTTCCGGGGGCCCGAGGAAGTCCGGTCCCTCGCGTGGCCTGTTTTGATCGCGAGCTTACGCCCTGCGAGGACATAGCCTTTGATCGCACCCGTGGACGTTGACGTCGCCGAAAATGGGCATCCACCGCCACCTTGACGCGCTGATCGCCGAGGCGGGACTGCTCCCGCGGAACGTGCGGGTCGAGTTCGACACCGTCAACCCGGACCACTACCGCTTCCTGCTCGGCACGGGATGCTCGTCGTCTGCGGCGGGTGGATGGCGCCGGCGATCCGCCGCTTCGGCCTGGAGATCCTGCCGCCGGCCGACCTGGCGCTCGAACACGAATCGCTTCCATGCGGCGCGCCGGCGGCTATGTGTCGCCGATCTGCGCGCGCGGCTGGAGGAACTGCCGCTCATCAGCACGCGTCGGCACTCCGCAGCAACCTGAAGTGGGGTGCGGTCCTGGGTCTTGGCGTTTGCCCCGGCGGCCGGGTGTATCCGCGGGAGTATTGGCTGGAATTGGGGGAGGTAAGGCGAGGTATGCAGAGGCCTGCAATGCCTGCTTCCGTTGACCCCATCTCCACCAGAACACGGTCTGCAACAGGCCAGAAGAGACTGAAAAGGCCCGCACTTTACGAAGTGGCGGGCCTTTCCTTTGTCTGGGAACGTCTGAGCGGAACTCTGGAAGTTGGCGGTATTTTTTGGTCTGTAGTACAGAAATCTGTATGATTGTTAAATGAAGACGACATTGGACATCGACGACCAGCTGCTTTCCGAAGCCAAGGCCCTGGCTGCGCGTCAGCGTACCAGCCTGACACGGCTGATCGAGGAGGGCCTGCATCTGCGCCTGCGTGCGCGCCCGGGCGCCGGGCGCCATGCCAACGTCGTCCTGCCGGTGCTGAAGGGGCGGGGCGGCTTGGTTGCGGGTCTCGACCCGCTGAGCAACAAGGCCTTGCTGGACGCACTGGGCGATGACGCCTGATGTAAACGTCCTGGTGGCGGCGGCCCGAAGCGATCACCCCCATCACCGGGTCGCTCGCACCTGGCTGGAAAGAACGCTGGCCGAGTCGGGCTCGGGCGTGATCTGCACGCTCATGCCGATGGTGCTGGCCAGCTTTCTTCGCCTGGTGACCAGTCCGAAGATCTTTCAGCGGCCGACGCCGGTCGAGGAGGCGATCGGGTTCATCGATGCGCTCCTGTCGCTTGCCGGTGCGGAGCTCGCGGAGCTTGGCCCGGAGTGGGGCCGATTTCGCCAGCTCTGCCTGGACAAGAAGCTGAGTGGCAAAGATCTTCCTGATGCATGGTTGGCTGCGGCCGTGGCCCAGAGAGGCGAGCACCTGGTCAGTTTTGATCGGGACTTCAGGAAGCTGCTGGGTCGAGCACAGCTCACGCTTCTTGCGACGGAGTCGGCGTAGTTCGACTCTCGGCCTTAGCCGGCGCATACCCTCACGACCGACTTCACCGCTGGTGACAAGTCGCTGCTACGGGCCACTCTGTCGCCGGCGCCCGTCCCCGAACCCGCAACGCTGCTGTTGATGTCGCTCGGGACGGTCGGCCAGCGCCGAAGCACGCGGTGCGCGAAAGTGCCATAGTCGGCCGCTGTTCTTTGGCGATGACGCAAAGGCGGTGGTGAACGTCAGTCCGCACATTCGATATAGCGGAAGCCGTCGCACGTCGGGTCGCTGCAAATCGCCTTGCTGGAGATGATCGCAGTCTTGCCGACGTCCTTCCTGATCTGAATGTGGTCAGCGCGCGCGTGGCCAAGCATCTGGCAATAGGCGTCGGCGGCCGGTTTGCCGCAAGCACTGCCCCATTCGCGGCACCAGTCGAGCCGGACCATCTCTGAATTCTCGCCGGCGATTTCCGGATCGCGGTAGAGGGTGCCCTTCAATTCCGAAATGGGTGTCCGCGTGTCCGTGCCTGCTGGTCGCGGGACCTGCGGGGACATCGGCGACGACGCAGACGCGGACAGAACCGGTGGCGCGCGTGTGGACAGGGTCGTTCCAACATTGGACGCGGCGCCGCACTCGATGCTGGCGAATCCGCCGCAACTCGAATCGCTGCAGATGCGTCCGCTGGATATCACGGCCGTCAGGCCCACCCTGGGGGCCGGCTCGAACGCCACGGCCGTGGCGTATCTTTGAGATCGGCAAAAGGCCGCGGCAGCGGGCGCGCCGCAATTCGTTGCCCATTCCCGACAGATGTCGAGGCTGACATCGTCTCCGCTCGCCGTCCTGATCGTCGGGCTGGTGTATAGGCGGGTGCCATGTCCAGTGTCACGGCTCGCCATGGGTGGCGAGGCATTCGGGACAGCGCGGCACTTCAGGTCCACATCGCTGACGTAGTTCTCGCCCACCGCGACCGAAACGCCGATCGCCAATTCGCGATTGCCGCAAGCGTGGAACGTCGGCCCCGAACTCGGCATCGGCGGGTTGCCTCGCCCGAACTGGAGGCGACCGATCTCGACGATCTCGCGAGGGGGCAGGATGGTGCGGCATTGCGGTGCAACGTACTGCAGAAAGACGCTGTCGCCGCGTGTCACGTGGCGGATTTCCCAACCACTGACCGCCGAACCACGGGGGCAGATCGCGACGCCCTCGCCGCCGCCGCGACCGCCCTGACTCGGGCCATTGCGCGGCACGCCGGCCGTCCTGGTCACAGGGTTCCAACTGGCACAGACCGGGCGGATGGCGTCGATCCAGTCGCCGCTGCGTCCACTCACGCCAACCAGATATTCATCCGCAGCGCACATTTCCAGCGTCATGCCGGTCTGCGAAGCGATCGCCGGCGTTGCCAAGAGTGCAAACAACAGCGCAGCGACCTTGATCATGACCGCTCTCGCTACCGCACTACTGTCGCGGCCTGCGTGGCCGTCGGCCGCGCCGACGTGCTCTTCGTTTCGAGCCGCGCCTCGCCGGCCCTGCATTGCGCCTCCAGGTTCGGCGCAGCAGGTGAATTTCGCGCTCGCGCCTCGCGTGCGGCTTCGCAGATCGAGCGCTGCGGGCCGGGCGTAGCGGACGACGACGAAGGCACTCTGCCGAGGGTTTTCGCATGGCCTTGAGCGGCTTCAGCCTCTCGTCTCCGGCGCTCTTCTTCGTTCCGCTTCTCCGCTTCCTTCCTCTTCCTCTCCGCCGCTCTCTCCGCTCTGTCTGCTGCCGCTTCGCCCGCAGCATCGCCGCCCCGAGGCATCTTTGAAGGATCGAGGATCGGATCACCAGGGCCCCCTCCACCGTCGCTTCCCGAACAGAGATCGCTGCTGCCGCCGCCGCCGGTGCATCCGCCCGGATCGGACTTCTCCAACGCCGCGACATGCATGGACATGGCCAATGTCAGCGCGAGCGCGGTCAGCGTGGTGATGTGACTAGGAGGTCTCATGCTTGCGCTCCAGGGTGATCGGACCCGGTGGGATCCGGTTTCTCATTGCTTCTCATGTCCGTTTACGTGAGCGGGATCCGCAAGCGGACATCGACGCGGCGAATTGATGCAGACTCACACCGTTCTCGTCTCCGACTGCACCGTCATGGGCGACATCACGCAACCGAGCGGGCGCGCGCGCGGCCATGCCCCAGGCGTGCCACGGCGTCCGCTGCGCCGCCGTGTCCGCTCGCGGTGCCCGATTCCGTGAAGAGAAGGCACCCTCTTCGCACATCGGACAAGCATCGCGTGGTCGATCTTCAGCAATTCGCCGCCGACTGGCCGGCGATCAGTCGCCGTCTCGACGAAGCCCTCGCGCTCGCTCCCGCCGAGCGCGACGCCTGGCTCGAGACGCTGCGCGAGGCCGATTCGATCAAGGCCAAGCTGCGCCAGCTCCTCAGCGATGCCACCGCTGTCGAGACCGACGACTTCCTCGGGGCGCTGCCGAAGCTCACGCTCGGCCCGGCAGCGGCAGGCGAGGGCGCAGCGGCGGGCGCGACGGTCGGCCCCTACCGCCTGCTCGCCGAGCTCGGCCAGGGCGGGATGGGCGCGGTCTGGCTCGCCGAGCGGATCGACGGCCAGCCGCGTCGCAGGATCGCCCTGAAGCTGCCGCACGTCGGCTGGGCGCCCGGCCTGGCGGCGCGCTTGGCGCGCGAACGCGACATCCTCGCTTCCCTCGAGCACCCGAACATCGCCCGCCTGTACGACGCCGGGGTGGACCCGCTCGGCCGCCCCTATCTGGCGCTCGAGTACGTCGACGGCGCGCCGATCGACCGCCACTGCGCGGCGCATTCGCTGTCGCTGCGCGAACGTCTCGCGCTGCTGCTGCAGGTCGCGGCCGCGGTGGCGCACGCGCACACGCGCCTGGTCGTGCACCGCGATCTGAAGCCCTCGAACATCCTCGTCACCGAAGGCGGAGGTGTCCGGCTGCTCGACTTTGGCATCGCCAAGATGCTTGAGGCAGAAGGCGCTGGTGCAACCGATCTCACCGCCGCCACCGGCCGCGTGCTCACCCCCGACTACGCCAGCCCGGAACAGATCCGCAACGAGACGATAGGCACCGCGAGCGATGTCTACAGCCTCGGGGTCGTCGCCTACGAGGTGCTGGCGCAGGTGCGCCCGTACCATCTGGCGCGCGCAGGTGCACCGAGCCTGATCGAGGCAATCGCCGAGGCCGAGCCGCTGCTGGCCAGCCGCGCCTCGCCGGACACGGCAGCCAAGCGCCAGCTCAAGGGCGATCTCGATGCCATTCTCAACAAGGTGCTCAAGAAAAGCACCGCCGAGCGCTATCCGACGATCGAGGCCTTCGCGGCCGACATCGAGCGCCATCTTCGCGGCGAGCCGGTGCATGCGCGTCCCAACGCCCCCTGGTACCACGCCGAGCGCTGGGTGCGTCGCCACAAGCTCGAGACCGCGGTCGCCGTGGCGATCCTCGTCGCGGTCCCGGCCGGCGCCGCCGCGCAGGCGGCCGTGCTCGCCGCCCTCGCCGCAGGCGCGGGAGTGGCCCTGTGGCAGGCCCGCGTCGCCCGCCGCCAGGCCGAACGGGCCCGCGCCGAGGCGGTTCGCGCCGAGCAGGTGAAGGACTTCGCCCTCTCGATCTTCGAGGGAGCGAACACCGATTCAGGTGCCGGCGCGGCGACCAGCGCCGCCGACATGCTGACCGCTGCGCAGGCGCGCATCGAGAGCGAGCTCGCCGGCCACCCGGAGACGGCGGTCGAGCTGATGACGTCCATCGGCGACGGCTTGATGGGCCTGGGCCGTCTCGACGACGCCGACCGCGTGCTCGCCCGGGCGGTCACGCTCGCCGGTCGCGAGCTCGGCGCCGACCATCCACGCACGCTCGGCGCGACGGTCGTCCGCGGGTCGGTGCTGGTGCTGCTCGATCGGCCGGACGAGGCGAAGGCCTTGCTGGCACCCGCCGTCGCCGAAGCACGCCGGCAAAACGACACCCACTTCCTGGTCGACGCCTTGCGCTGGCTGAGCACGGCCCAGATGCACGTCGGCGAGCTCGATGCCGGCCTCCTGTCGGCGCGGGCCGCAGTCGATGCGCTGTCGGCGCCGAACGGCCGATTGAGGAAGGCCGACGCGGCGAATGCATGGGCGGGTCTCGCATCCGCGCTCAACGCCACCGATCGCGAGGGCCTGGCGGAGGCGGCAAGACGCGCGCTGTCTCTGGCACGGGAAATTCACGGCGATCGCCTCAGCGAGAGGATGCTGGGGGCTCGGCTGATGCTCGGCAAGGGCCTGGCGGCCGAAGGCCGCGTTGCCGAGGCGCTCGACGAGCTGTCCGCCGTCCTCGCCGACTCGATCCGGTTCTTCGGTGCGGATCACTGGCATCTCCAGTTTGCGGCGAATTTTCTCGGCCACGTGCGACTCGACTCGGGTGATGTCCAGGGTGCCATCGACGCGTTCCGCACGCAGCTGGCCGCGAGCGGCTCGCGCAGCGAAACGGGCTCGGACATGGGCATGGGGCACTTTGCCTTGGCGCGGGCACTGCTGGCAGCGGGCCGGAACGACGAGGCGCTCGAGCACTTCGAGGCCGGCGCACGACTGCACGCCGAGGCCGGCGGTCCGGAATCGACCTACGCGCTGCGCTCGCATTCCGGCCGGGCACTCGCCCTGACGCGGCTGGGGCGGCTGCAAGAGGCGGAAGCGGCGTTCGAGAGCCTTGCCCAGGCGCCGTGGACCGGCACGGACCAGGCGGCGCATGCGAGCCGCCTCGCCGAGCTTCGCAGCCAGCAGGGCAGGCACGCCGAGGCGACAGCGCTCGCCCGGACCTCGTGCGCCGCTCTGCAATCGCACACGTCGAAGACCGTCCAAGCGCGCGCCAGCCAGACGCTCGGCGCCGTGCTGCTCGCGGCCGGTCACTCCGGCGAGGCGATTGCACCGCTTGAAACCAGCGTCCGCCTCTACGCGAAGCATCACCTCGGCGTCTCGGCCGATCATGCCGAGGCCGTCGTCGCGCTCGCGCGCGCCAGAGCCTTCGCCGGGAGTGCTGCCGACTCGTCCTAGCGCAAAGCCTCGGCGAGCAGCAAGCGGGCCTTCTGCCAGTCGCGGCGCACGGTACGGTCCGTGACGTCGAGCGCGGCGGCGATCTCGGGGTCGCTCATGCCGGCGAAGTAGCGCATCTCCACCAGGCGCACCAGGCGGGGGTCGAGCTGCGCCATCTGTTCGAGCGCCTGGTGCACGTTCAGGATCTCGGTCTCCGCCGCCGCGTCGCCGCCCAGGTCGTCGTCGAGGGTGACGTGGACCGCGCCGCCGCCGCGGCGCTCGCTGGCGCGTGCGCGGGCGATGTCGACGACGATCGAGCGCATCGCCGAGGCGGTGTAGGAGAAGAAGTGGGCGCGGTCGCTCGCCTCCAGTCGGCTCGCGTCGCGCAGCTTCAGGTAGCACTCGTTGACGAGCGCCGTCGTGCCGAGGTCGGGGTCGGGGAAGCCGCGCCGCAGGCGCACGTGGGCGATGCGCCGCAGGTCGGGATAGACCGCGGCGAAGAGGTCGTCGAGCGCAACGCGGTCGCCTTCGCGCGCGCGCGCGATCAGTTGCGTGATGTCGCCCATGGCCTGTCGGCGTCGCTCCTTTCCTGTCGATCCTACCTCCGTGCTCCCGAGACCGGCGCGGCCGCCATCGCACGTCCTTTCGGGTGCTCATGTCCGCGCCGGAGGCCTTCGCTCGTAACAGTGAGCAGGAAGCGCTGGATGGGCCTCGCTTCAGGAAGGAACCGAAACATGAACACGACCTTGCGAACGACGCTTCTGACCGTTGCCCTCTCGGCGCTGCTCGCGGGGTGCGCCGCCACGCCTGCCGCCGAGCCTCCACGGGTCGACAGCGCGGCGAGCACCCAAAAGCTGCAGCAGCTGCCGCGCAAGACCGGCGAGCGCGTCGCGGTCTCGATCTACGAGTTCCGCTCGACGGTCGGCGACATCCCGGCGCGCGGCGGCACCGACATGTTCAAGACCGCACTGGTCGAGAGCGGGCAGTTCCGCGTCGTCGAACGGGCCCGGCTGAACGAGGGCGTGGTGCGCGAGAAGCAGCTCAACGCCTCGGGATTGACCACGGGCAGCAGCGCCGCCCAACCGCTGCTCGATGCCAAGTACATCTTCGAGGGCGCGATTACCGAGGCCAACGCCGGCCAGACGCAGCGCTCGGCGGCGTTCAACATCGGCGGCGCCGAGCTGGGGGCGAGCAAGGGAACCGACGTGCTCGCCATCGACGTCCGCGTGGTCGAGGTCGCCACCGGCGAGCTGGTCAACGTGGTCACGGTGCGCAAGACGATCGTGAGCGATTCGACCAGCTTCTCCGGCATCGGCAGCCTGATCGGCACGGTGCTGGCCGGCAAGGGCCGCAACGCCGCCTACGTGCCCGACCTGAGGCTGCAGCAGCAACGCAAGGAGAGCATCGATCTTGCGCTGCGTGCCGTCATCGACGAGGCCGTGATCCAGCTCGCGAGCCGGCTGCCGTGAGGCGGGTTTCGCCGTCTCGCCTTCACACAGGAGAAGACACATGAAGACGCATCGCTTGCCGCCGCTGATCGCGCTCTTGCCGGTCTGCCTCAGCCTGTCGCTCGGCACGGCGGTCGCACCGGCGCACGCCGCCGACGCTGCCGCCAGGACGCTCGACTGGGGCCAGGCTGGGCGTACCGGCGTCGCCTCGCCGCCATCGCTCCCTGCATTCAGCACCACGACGCCCGAGCACGCCGTCGGCAAGAAGGTCGCTTTCCCCGCCGCCCCGAAGGTGGCGGCCAAGGGCCTGTTCGCGCTCGAGGACCGGGCGATCATCATCGTCGGCGGAAAGACGACGACGGCGGGCACGCTCAAGCAGGCGCTCCAGGCCGAGCTCGCGGCCAAGGCGGGCCCGCCGAAGATCGTCAACGGCGGCGCGCGCAAGCTCGATCTGGCGGCGCTCGTGAGCCCGGGCGGCAGCGGTGGCCCCAAGCCCTTCCCGAGCGGGGGCATCGGGCCTCTCCTGCCGAAGAGCGGAGCGAAGACGGCGCAGACATCCGGCGTCTTGCAGGGTGCGCAGGTAATCCATGCCGGCGCGACCCCGGTGATCACCGGCAGCAAGGTGGCGGTCGGTCTCGGATCGCTGCGCTGCGCCGACAAGGGCTTGCCGAAGATCTCGGAGTCACCCGGAAAGCTGAAGGCCGGCGGCAGTGCGACGCTGTGGGGTCAATGTTTCGGCGACCGGCCCGGCCGGGTCGAAGTGATCGGCCAGTTTCCGGGCGGCAAGCTCAACCTCGCGTTCACGGCGTGGGACGACAACGCGATCGAGCTCGCCGTCCCCGCGACCGTCCGGGGTGCCGCCGACCACGTGGTCTCGGTCACGGTCGTCGCTGCCGACGGTCGATCGAGCCCGGCCATGCAGGCGCAGTTCGTCGCCCAGCGCGAGCGGGTCGAGGTTCCCGCACGTCTGTGGTCCCCGGACGCGGCCTTCGAGCTGTCGGCCACTGCCGAGACGTCGCATCTCGTCGATCCGGACGACGCGAACGAAGCGCATGCCGGGCATACGACGCGGACCCTGCGCGTCCAGCCGCAGTGCTCGCTCGACACGATGGACGCGATCGTCCACGCCGGCGCCGTGACCGGGATCCACGGCTGGGAGCAGGGCCCCGCGAACGAGGCGTCGGTGTCGATCGATTGGGTCGGCGTCTGCACGAACGCGCGAGCCACGACCGACTACAACTACCTCATCGTCGAGGGCACTCGCGAGATCACGATCAAGAGTGCCTGCCGCGTCGCCTTCGAGACGCGCGCCTGGGCTTATTGCCCCGCGGGGATCGCGCCGTAGCGCCCCGCTGGACTGGAGCAAGACGGCGCCGAGCGCCTTCAGCCCACAGGCGCTGCGTCTACAGCCGTGACCTTCCATCGACGATCCACAGGAGCCACCATGAACACCCCAGCGAATTCCAAGTCTCGCTCTGCCGCGGTCAAGCGCTCGATGCTCTGCCTTCTCATGGGGATCGGGCTCGCCGCTCTCGCCCCGGCAGCCGATGCCGCGCCCGAGAATCCGCAAAAGACGCAGCAGCCCCTGGGCATCGACAAGCGGGTGACGCTGTGGACCTCCATGGGCAACCGGATTCCGGTCTGCTGGATCACCCCCGGATTCGAACGCGAAAAGCGCATCGTCCGCCAGGCGGTCCTCGATACCTGGGAGTACTACGCCAACCTCAGCTTCACCGGCTGGGGCGACTGTCCCGCGCAGGGCGACGCGCAGCTGGTGCGGGTTCGGATCAACGAGCACGACGCCTCCGACGCCGGTGCCGGCGGCAGCGCCGCATTGGGGACGAACGCGCTCTCGAAGGCGGGTACCGCGGCCAACGTCAACCTGGGCTTCAATCCGGACGGCAGCGCCGACAAGCAGCGGGTCGAGTACATCGGCGTGCACGAGTTCGGCCACGTGCTCGGTTTCGAGCACGAGCAGGACCTACCGGGCAACGTCGAAGGACCGGCCCACTGCGACCAAACCGCTGGAGTCGATCCGAACGGCGTACCCGTCACCGCCTTCGACCGCAACTCGGTGATGAACTACTGCAATGCCGACGGCAACGGCCAGGGTCGCCTGACCGACATCGACATCCTGGGCGTGCGCGCGATCTACGGCACCCGGACGCACTTCGCCTCGTCGGCAGTGATCCTGCTCGGCAACGGACAGATCTGGCGCTCCACCGGGCGGGGCTGCACCGACGAAGCCTGCCCAGGCTGGGAGCTGATCGACAACGACGGCCGCATCAAGGCCATCGCCGCGAGCGAGTCGAGACTGTTCGGGCGCGAGCGCACCGGACAGATCTGGGTCTGGGACGGGCACACGGCGTGCACCGACAAGGCGTGCTCCGGCTGGACACTCATCGATTCGAATACCCGATCGAGCCAGATCGTCGCCTCCGCAGGCACGCTGTTCCAGCTTCAGGTCGACGGGAAGATCTGGCGCTGGGATGGCAGGACGGCGTGCACGGCGACGGCCTGCCCGGGCTGGACGCTGATCGACAACGACCCGCGCATCACCGGCATCGCCGCGAGCGACAGCAAGTTGTTCGCCCGCCAGTCCACCGGCCAGCTGTGGGCCTGGGACGGGCGTACGCCCTGCAATGCCACTGCGTGCCCGGGCTGGTCGCTCATCGACAGCAGCACGCGGTCGAGCCAGGTGGCGGCAGCCGGCAACCGGCTGTTCCAGCTTCAGGTCGACGGCAAGGTCTGGCAATGGGACGGGCAAACCGCGTGCAGCGGCACCGCCTGCGCCGGGTGGACGCTAGTCGACAACGACCCGCGCATCAAGACGATCGTCGCCAGCGGCAATCGCCTCTTCGCACGTCAGGGGACGGGCGAGTTGTGGGTGTGGGACGGCCGCACGCCATGCACCGCCGCCGCTTGCCCGGGTTGGACGCTGATCGACGCGAATAAGCGCTCGCGCCTCATCGCGGCGGGCGGCGACACGCTGTTCCAGTTGCACGTCGACGGCAACATCTGGCGCTGGGATGGCAGGACCGCCTGCACTGCCCAGGGGTGCCCGGGCTGGTCGCTGATCGATCGGGAAGCCCGAACCGTCGACCTACAGGCCTTCGTGCCGGTTTCCGCGCCGAGTCGCTTGTCGTCCGGCACGCTGTTCTGATCGAGAGGCTCCACCAGGGAAAACCTATGAACGTCATCCGCCATTCCAAGACAAGCGTACGAATTGTTCGCCCGCTCGCGCGAGCCCTGTCCTGCGCCGCGCTCGCAACCGCCGCGATGTCGGCTGGCGCCGCACAGGTCGAGACCCTCGTCGTCGACGTCGCCGGGCAGTCGGGCTTCCCGACCTACCGTGCGCCCCCGCTGATCGTCGACTTCTTCGGCGGCAACGGCGTCGGACTGCCGTTCAACGGCCTGCCGGTCGGCGGCATGCCGGGCGTCGAGCGGTCGAAGACGTCACCCTCCGGCCCGTTGCTCGATTCGGCGACGGCGAGCGGCCTCGGCGACAGCATCTTCGGCAATTGGTCGGCGTCCGGATCGTCGAGCGCCAACGCCGCCTTCGGCAAGGTCGGCGCCGTGGGCTCGGGCAGCATGGTGGGCGTGGGCGATGCGAACAGCGTCGCCGGCTTCGAGGCGGCAGCCCTGTTCACCGATTCGATGACCGTGCCCGATGCGCTCCGAAACGGGCAGGCCGGATCGGCCGTCCTCCACTTCAGCGTCGACGGATCGCTCGCGGTCAGCGGCGGCTCGGCGGCCTTCTTCGCAAACTATCAGAAGGACGGTGGACCGATCTTCACTCTCATGACGGCGTCGATCCAGGCCGGTACGCCAAGCTTCTTCCCATCGGGCAGCAGCGGCGCGGCCGGCTACGTCATCACGCCGACCTCGATCAGCGGTGGCGGCGTGTTCGACACGGTGCCGCTCGACGTCGTGTTCGGTACGCCGTTCGAGCTGACGTTCGGCGTGTTCGCCTATGCCCTGCCGCGCGCCGGCTCTGCCACCAGCAGCTTCGCCTCGACGGCGTTGCTGACTGGAATCGACATCTTCGATACCGCGGGCTGGCGCATCGACGACTTCACGATCGTCTCCGGCTCGGGCACGCTCTATGGTCCGCACGGGCTCCAGGTCGCCGCGGTCCCAGAGCCGACGACGACGGCGTTGCTTGCGATCGGGCTTGCCGGCATGTTCGGTGTTTGGCGTCGGCGCCGGGCCACAGCTGGCGACACCGGCGAGATGGTCAGGAAGACCGCGGAGAGGATTCGCTGATCAAGTCGTTGCGTCGATGGCCACCTCGCGCGAATGTCACCCAGCCGGTGATTGCTACGAGCAAGATGCCTCGACTCACCGCACTTCAAGTGACCCGCTTCGGATCCGATCTGCGTCATTCATGGCGTCCCAGAAACGAGCCTAAGTCCGGTGTTCGTCCGCCCCCGTGTTCGGGGGTATCTGTGGGGGTATCGGCTGGACTTGGGGGAGAGAAGGCGAGGTATGAATAGGTTGCAATGCCGACCTCGATTGACCCCAGCTCCACCAGAAGAAAACTTCGACGGCTATCGAACGATAGCCAAGAGTCGGTAGCTGTATAGCTCCTTCCGAGTGACGCTTCCTGGACGCCGCGGAACCGAGTGCGGTCACTCTAGATGTGGAGGCGGCGCCTTCTGGCGTCCGATTTCTCCGGAAATCCGACCACTCCGAGCCATGGATTTGTGCCAGTGACGCATGCGTGCCGCTGACGCGGCACGTGGGCCCTACGGCCCGCGTAGCCGAGCATCGTGCCGGCCCATCGATCGATCGCCCACCGGAATCACCGCGCCCCGGCATTCGCCGAACCCGATCCACGGAAGCCCTTGCGCTCGCAGGGCCGCGCAGGATCACCGTATCGCCGGCATAGGTGACATCGGCCTATACGCCGAGGTGGTCGCAAAGGGCCGTTTGCCCCGACATGATTTGTCCTATTGCCAGGACAATAGAAGGACTGCAGACTGCAACGCCATGACCCAGCCGCTGCCGCTGCCCAAATACCACCAGATCTATCTCGTGCTGCGGGAGCGGTTGGAGGACGGGCGTTTCGCGGCAAGAGTACCGGCGGAGATGGATCTGGTGAAGGAATTCGGTGTGGCACGGGTGACGGTGCGCCGGGCCCTGGGGCAACTGGTGGCCGATGGACTGATCGAGCGGTCGCCCGGTCGCGGTACCGTGACTCTGGCGAAGGACACGACCCATGCGATGCGCGGTTCGCCGCCGCGGCAACGGGTCCATCTCACGGGGCTGCTTGAGAACATCGTCAACATGGGTCTGCGCACCGCTGTCAAGGTGGTGCAGTTCGAGGTGTTGCCCGCGTCGGAGCAGGTCGCCCGACAACTCGAGGTGGCTCGCAACACCCTGGTTCAGAAGGCGGTGCGTGTCCGGTCCACCGGAGACGGGCCGCTGTCCCACATCACGACCCATGTGCCGCAAGTGATCGCGAGCGGCTTCGGTCGGCGAGAGCTGGGAAAGAAGCCCATCCTGATGCTGCTCGAAGAGTCGGGCGTGCAGATCGGCCGGGCGCGACAAAGCATCTCGGCCAAGCTGGCGGACGTTGCCGTGGCGAGGCTATTGGATGTGGACGTCGGCTCTGCACTGCTGGCCGTGCAGCGCCTCGTGTTCGATGTGAACGAGCGGCCGGTGCAGTGGCTTCAGGGCCTGTACCGACCCGATCGCTACCAGTACGACATGCAGTTGTCGCGTGTGGGCGACATCGACGCGAAGGTGTGGGTAAGCGAAGAGCTGTCCGCACAGTTTCATTGACCCATCATCCAACCGAAACCGCAGGAGCCCCTCCTTGAAGAATCGTCGCGCATTCATTCAGCAATCTGCCGCGGCAGCTGCCGCGCTGGCCTTCCCGATCGTCGGCGGCGCACAGCCCAAGCCGGTCAAGGTGGGCATCCTCCACCCGGTGACCGGCGCGCTCGCGTACTCGGGCCAGCAATGCCGCGAAGGCGCGTTGATGGCGATCGAGGACATCAACAAGACGGGCATCAAGTCGCTCGGCGGGGCGAAGATCGAAACACTGCTCGGCGATGCGCAAAGCACGCCGCAGGCCGGTGCGGCCGAGATCGAGAAGATGAACGAGGCCGGCTGTGCGGCCGTCGTCGGTGCGTACGCCTCGGCAATCTGCCTGGCCACGACGCAAGCGGCGGCCAAATACAACCTGCCGCACGTGGTGGACGTCGGCGTGGCCGACCAGATCGTCGAGCGCGGACTGAAGAACACCTTCCGTTTCGGGCCTGGGTACCGCACCTGCGCGCAGGTGGCGGTGAGCAACCTGCACGTGCTGAATACGCTTGCAGGCAAGCCGGCGAAGACGGTCATGATCATTCACGAGGAAAGCCTGTTCGGCGCCGGCACGGCGGCCCTGCTGGCGCGCGAGTTGCCGGGCTTCGGTTTCGAAGTCAAGGAAGTCATCAAGCACGCGAACCCGACGCGTGACTTCAACAACATCGTGCTGCGCATGAAGGCGGTCAACCCGGACATCGTGATCCCCGCCAACTACTACAACGAGTACGCACTGCTGGTGCGCACGATGCAGCAGCAGAAGGTGACACCCAAGGCCATCTATTCGGTTCTCGGCGGAGCGGCGTCGAGCTACAAGTTCCTGAAGGAATTCCCGGATGCGGCCAACGGCATCATCGACTGCAACCACTGGTTCAATCCCAAGGACAAGCGTGCGGCCGAGTTGCGCAAGCGCGTCGAGGCCAAGGGCCTGTTCTTCACCTACGAGATCTTCAATACCTACACCGCCGTCCGATTGCTGGCTGATGCGATCGAGCGCGCCAAGAGCACCGACCGGGCCGCCATCACCGACGCGCTGGCCAGCAGCACCTTCAGCGACCACTTCATGCCCTACGGCGCGACCAAGTTTCAGAACGGCCAGAACCTGGGAGCGCAGCCGCTTATGACGCAGGTGATCAAGGGTGACATCCACGTGATCGTGCCGCGCGAATACCGCGAGGCCGACCCGATCTTTCCGATGCATGCCTGAGCAGCGGGGCCGCTCTGTACGACTTCGGCATCGTCTTCTCGTCGGTCCTGAACGGCGTGACGACCGGCGCGGTCTATGCGCTGATCGCATTGGGGCTGACGCTGATCTACGGCGTGCTGCACATCATCAACTTCGCGCACGGCGCGGCGCTGATGGTGGCGCTGTATGCCGTCTACCTGCTGAAGGCGCATCTCGGCATCGACCCCTATCTGGCGCTGCCCATCGTGGTGCCGGGCATGTTCGGGTTGGGTTACGCGCTGCAGCGAGGCATCATCAACCGGGCTGGCCACGGCAAGGATGAATACATCCTGCTCGTCACCCTGGGGATCTCCATCGTGCTCGAGAACCTGGCGCTGCTGGTGTTCAAGAGCGACACACGCACGATCGAGACGCCGTACACGCTGACGACCGTGGCCATCGGCCCGGCCATGATTGCACTGCCGAAACTGGTGGCATTTGCCGGGGCGCTGGCGACATCGGCGGTGCTGCTGCTGATCCTGACCCGCACCGACCTCGGTCGGGCGATTCGCGCGGTGGCGAAGGAAAAGCACGGTGCCAAGCTCATGGGCATCGATGTCGATCACGTCTACGCCTTGTGCTTCGGCATCGGGCTGGCATGCCTTGGCGCGGCGGCGTGCTTCCTGCTGCCCGTCTACTACGTCAATCCCCAGGTCGGCGCGGGCTTCGTGCCGGTGGCCTTCACGATCGTCGTGCTGGGCGGCATGGGCAGCTTCGGCGGGGCGCTGGCAGGCGGCCTGTTGATCGGCGTAGTCGAGTCGCTGGGCGGGCTGTACCTCGGTGAATCGCTGGGCCAGATCGGCATCTTCGCGGTGTTCATCGGGGTGCTGCTGTTCAGGCCGCAGGGCCTGTTTGGCGCTAAGGCATGAAGGACCTGGCCGCCATCACCGCATTCGCCGCTGCAGTCGGCGGGTTGACGCTGACTCTCGACTCGGGCGTGTGGCTCACGTTCATCATGATGGCGCTGTATGCGTCGCTGCTCGCGCAGTCCTGGAACATGCTGGGCGGCTATGGTGGGCAGTTCTCCTTCGGCCATGCGCTGTTCTTCGGCACCGGCGCGTACGTGCAGGCCATCGCTCAGTCGACCCTCGGCTGGAACGCGTGGCTCGCATTCCTCGGCGCGGTGGCCGCGGCGACGTGCGTCGCCGCGTTCGTCGGCGCGCTGACCTTTCGCTACGGGCTCAAGGGCTCGTACTTCGCGCTGGTGACGCTGGCGTTCGCCGAGGTGTTTCGCATCCTCGCGGTGTCGGTCGATTTCACCGGCGGCGGCGTGGGGCTGATGCTGCCGCTGCGCGAATCGTTCGCCAACATGCAGTTCGCCTCGCGCCGAGGCTACATCGGGCTGGTGCTGGGCTTCGTGGTCGCGGCGATGCTGGTGACATCGTGGCTGCGCCACTCGCGCTTCGGTGCGCAGTTGCAGGCCGTGCGCGACAACGAAGACGCGGCACGCGCGATCGGCGTCGATCCGTGGTCGGTGAAGCTCGGCGCGATCACGCTGTCGGCCGCGTTCATGGGCGCGGGCGGGGCGTTCTACGTGCAGGTGTTTCAGTACATCGACCCGGGCCTGGCCTTTGGCCCGGTGAGTTCGGTCGAGGCGCTGGTGGCCGCGATCGTCGGCGGCATGGGTACGCTGTGGGGCCCGGTACTGGGCGCGGCGGTGCTGCACCTGCTCGGCGAATTCACCCGCAACCTGTTCGGCCAGTTGCCGGGACTGAACATGATCGTCTACGGTTCGGTGCTGGTACTTATCGTAATGTTCGTGCCTCGAGGGTTGTCCGGCGCCGGGCGGAGCCTGCGCGATGTGTTGCGAGGGCGCCGTGGCTGAGCCCTTGCTGTCGCTGAGCAGCCTGTCGATCGCCTTCGGCGGGCTGCGCGCCGTGCAGGACGTGAGTCTGCAGGTCGCACCGGGAACGCTGACCGCGCTGATCGGACCCAACGGTGCGGGCAAGACGACGTTGTTCGCGTTGATGTCGGGATTCCTCGAGCCGGACGCCGGCACGGTGCGCTTCGACGGCCACGACATCACCGGCCAGCCGCCGCATTTGAATGCGCGTGCCGGCATGACGCGCACCTTCCAGGTCGTGCAGCCGTTTGCCGCGCAGACGGTGCGCGAGAACATCGCCGTCGGGGCACACCTGCGCGAGCCGCGTCGTGCCGCGGCATTGGCCGCGGCCGAGAGCATCGCGCGGCGGGTCGGCCTGGCGCCGCTGCTGGACAAGCCTGCGGGCGACCTGACCGTGGCGGGCCGCAAACGCCTGGAGCTGGCGCGGGCGCTGGCCACGCGGCCGAAGCTGCTGCTGCTGGATGAAGTGCTGGCCGGTTTGAACCCGCAAGAGATCGAGGACATGATTCCGATCGTTCGTGCCATCGTTCACGGCGAAGCTTCGAGCGGTTTGCCGGGCGGTGTGACGGTGCTGATGATCGAGCACGTGATGCAGGCCGTGATGAACCTGGCCGAGCACGTGTGGGTGCTGGCACAGGGTCAGCTCATCGCGGCCGGCACGCCGGCCGAAGTGACGAACGACGACCTTGTGATCGAGGCCTACCTGGGCCATGGCACTGCGGCGCGTTTGCGCGGAGCGGCTCGATGACACCGCTGCTCGACGTCCGCGGCCTGCGCGGCGGCTACGGACGCGTCGAGGTGCTGCGCGGCGTCGATCTGTGCGTGAACCGAGGCGAGATCGTCGCGCTGCTGGGCAGCAACGGCGCTGGCAAGTCGACGCTGAACAACGCCGTGTGCGGCATCAACCCGGCCTGGGGCGGTACGGTGCAGTTCAATGGGGTCGACCTGACCAGGGCGCACTACCGTGTGATCGTCAAGGCAGGTCTGATTCAGGTGCCCGAGGGTCGCAGGGTGTTCCCCAACCTGACGGTGCGCGAGAACCTCGAACTGGGCTCGTTCACCCGAGCACGCGAGCGGCGCGCGCAGAACGTGGAACGCGTGTTTGTGATCTTTCCGCGCCTGCGGGAGCGCGTCGCGCAACGGGCCGGCCTGATGAGCGGCGGTGAGCAGCAGATGCTGGCCATCGGCCGTGGGCTGATGGCCGAGCCCGAGTTGCTGATCCTCGACGAACCCTCACTGGGCTTGTCTCCGCGGCTGGTGGAGGAACTCTTCACGCTGATCCGCCGCCTGCACGACGACGGCTTGGCTGTGCTGCTGGTGGAGCAGAACGTCGGCCAGTCGCTGGAGATCGCCGACCGCGCGTACGTGCTCGAGAACGGCAGCGTGCGCTTCGCCGGCCTGCCGGCCGACTTGCTGGCCAGCGACGAACTTCGTCGTGCCTACCTGGGTCTGTAAGCCATGCGTGGACCGCCCTTGCTCATCCCTTTCACGCCGCTGATGGCCCGAGCGCGATGAACGCGCCGGCCACGCTCGCGCAAAAACTCGTCGCCCGCGCGGCGGGGCGCGGCCACGTCGTGCCCGGCGAGATCGTCACCTGCCGCGTGGATCTGGCGATGTTCCACGACTCCAGCGGCCCGCGCCGGCTGCAGCCGATGCTGGCCGAGCTCGGCGCGCAGATCTGGGACAAGGGCAAGGTCGTGCTGGTGATCGACCACTACGTGCCCGAGGCCGACGACGAATCGCGCCGCATCGTGCGCATCGCGCGCGACTGGGCGGCCGAGCAACGCCTACCGCATGTCTACGACTCGCAAGGCATCTGTCACGTGGTCGTGCCCCAGCACGGCCACCTGCGGCCGGGCATGTTCTGCGTCGGCGGCGATTCGCACTCGCCCACCGGCGGCGCGTTCGGTGCCTACATGTTCGGCATCGGCGCGACCGAGATGCTGGGCGTCGTGACCAGCGGCGAGATATGGCTGCAGGTGCCCGAGTCGATCTTCATGCAATGGAACGGCCGACTCACCGATGGTGTGAGCGCCAAGGACATGATGCTGGCGATGCTGGGTCGGCACGGCATGGATGGCGGCAGGTACCAGGCAGTGGAGTTCTGTGGCAGCGCCGTGCGTGCGCTGGCCATGCAGGAGCGCATGACGCTGGCCAACATGAGCGCCGAGCTCGGTGCGCAGGCCGGCCTGGTGGCACCGGACGAGACCACGCGCACCTGGCTGGCCGCGCACGGCGCGCCGGAGGTCGACATCGCGCCATGGCACAGTGACGACGACGCGCCCGGCGCCCGCCATGTATTCGACGCCGACGCGCTGGCACCGCAGATCGCGCTGCCACACAGCCCGGCCAACGTCCGGGGCGTGGACGAACTCGCGCCCACGCGGATCGACATCGCCTATCTCGGCGCCTGCACCGGCGCCAAGCTCGACGACCTGCGCGCTGCGGCCCGGGTGCTCGCGGGGCGGCGCATCGCGCCCCACGTGCACTTGCTGGTCGCACCAGCCAGCGTGCGCGACGCGGCGCAGGCCGAATCCGAAGGCGTGATGCGCACGCTGGTCGATGCGGGCGCCACGCTGCTGCCCAGCGCCTGCGGCGCCTGCGCAGGGTATGGCAGCAGCATCCCCGAGGGCAGCACCGTCGTCTCGTCGACTGCGCGCAACTTCAAGGGCCGCATGGGCGCGGCGACGGCGCAGGTGTACCTCGGTTCGCCCTACACCGTCGCCGCTTCGGCCGTGTGCGGCGCGATCAGCGATGCGCGCGAGATGCTGGCAGGCCGCGCACGAGCCGCCACCGATGGGGGCCAGGCATGAGAACCTGGAAACTCCCCGCCGACGTCGACACCGACCAGCTCGCCCCCGGCGCGACGATGAAGCACGGCATCGAAGTCACCGCACGCCATTGCCTCGAGGCAGTGCGTCCCGAGTTCGCGCTCGGCGTGCGCGCGGGCGACGTGATCGTCGCCGGGGCGCACTTCGGCATCGGCTCGTCGCGCGAGCAGGCGGCCAGCGTCCTGGTGCATCTGGGGCTGGCGGCAGTGATTGCACCTTCCTACTCGGGTCTGTACTTTCGCAACGCGTTCAATGTCGGCCTGCTGCTGTTGACCGCCCGCGAAGCGGACCGGATCGATGATGGCGAGGCCCTCAGCTTCGACGCCCGCGCCGGTGTGGTCACTCGTGCCGACGGCAGCTCGCTGCGCTGCGATCCCATCCCGGGCTTCCTGCTCGACATGGTCGACGCAGGCGGCCTGCTGCCTCAGCTGAAACGACGATTGACGAATCCAACGGAGAGATCATGAGCCGACCCGAGTTCGACCTGCTGATCAAGGGCGTGCGCGTCGTGCGCCCGCAAGGCCCCGCCGTGCATGACGCAGACATCGCCATCGCCGGCGGCAAAGTTGCCAAGGTGGCGCCGGCCATCGACCCGTCGCGCGCCAGCGAAGTCTTCGCCGGCAAGGGCCGGCTCGCCTTCCCGGGCGTGGTGGACGCGCACATGCACAGCGGCATCTACTCGCCGCTGGAGGAGGACGCGGTGAGCGAAAGCAAGGCCGCGGCGATGGGCGGGGTGACCTCGAGCCTGAACTACTTTCGCACCGGCCAGTACTACCTGAACAAGGGCGGACGCTACGCCAAGTTCTTCCCGGAAGTGCTCAGGACCAGCAGGAACCGTTTCCACGTGGACTACGGCTATCACCTGGCGCCGATGGACAAGACACACATCGACGAGATCCCGATGCTGATCGACAAGCACGGCGTGGCGAGCTTCAAGATTTTCATGTTCTACGGCTCGCACGGGCTGCACGGCGCGAGCGATTCGCAGCGCGAGTTCCTGATGATCGGCAAGGACGAGCGCTACGACGTCGCGCACTTCGAGTTCGTGATGCGCGGCATCCAGGCTGCGCGCGAGAAGATGCCCGAGCGCGCCAAGCAGATCTCGCTGTCACTGCATTGCGAAACGGCCGAGATCATGACGGCCTACACCCGGATCGTCGAGAAGGACAAGTCGCAAAAGGGGCTGCCAGCCTACAGCGCGTCGCGCCCGCAGCATTCCGAAGGCCTGGCCGTGTTCATCGCCAGCTACCTGGCCCATGAAACGGCGCTGACCAACATCAACTTGCTGCACCTGAGCTCGCGCAAGGCGGTGCAGGCGGCACTGATGATGGCCGACGTTTTCCCGCACATCGACTTCCGGCGCGAGGTGACGATCGGTCACCTGATGCTGGACACGACCTCGAAGGCCGCGGAGCTGGCCAAGGTGAACCCGCCGATCCGCCCGCGCGAGGACGTCGAGTTCCTGTGGGATGCGCTGCTCGCCGGCGAGCTCGACTGGGTGGTGAGCGATCACGCCTGCTGCCGCCACGAGATGAAGATCCCGAAGCGCTATTTCGGCAACATCTGGATGGCCAAGAGCGGCTTCGGCGGCACCGAGTATCTGTTGCCCGCGCTGGTGAGCGAAGGCACACGCCGCGGCATGAGCTACAACCACATGGCCCGTGTGACGAGTTGGAATCCGGCGCAGCGCTTCGGCCTGAACAGAAAGGGCGACATCGCCGAAGGCTTCGACGCCGACATCGCGCTCGTCGACCCCGCGTGTACCTGGACCATCGCCGCCAAGGACTCGCCCTCGACCCAGGGCTACACGCCGTTCGAGGGGCTGGAGATGTCGGCGCGAGTCGATGTCACCTTCCTGCGCGGCATGAAGATCTTCGAAGACGGCCAGGTGATCGGCAAGCCGCGCGGCCAGTACCTGCACCGCCCGACGTCGTGAACCGAGCGCCGTGACTCCGAGCGTCGTCAGCGCCCGGCAAATGCCGCCCGGCACGCCCGAGGTGCCGGTGGCCATCGTCGGTGCGGGCGCGTGCGGGCTGACGGCCGCCCTGATCCTGCGCGATGCCGGCATCGCTTGCGTGCTGCTCGAGCGCGATGCGCGCGCGCAAGGCTCGACGGCGTTGTCCTCGGGCTTCATCCCGGCGGCAGGGACGCGCGTGCAGCACGAAGCGGGCGTGACGAACGACAGCGCGGACCTCTTCGCGCAGGACATCCAGGCCAAGGCCCGCGGCACCGCAGCATCGCACCTGGTGGCAGCCTACACCGGCGCCATCGCGCCGGCGATGGACACGCTGCAATCTCGCCACGGCCTGGCGTTCGAGCTGCTGGGAGGCTTCCTGTACCCCGGCCACAGCGTGCTGCGCATGCACACCCTGCCGCAGCGCACCGGTGCCGCACTCGTGGCGGCACTCGACGCGGCCGCCGTGCGCGCCGGGGCGATGCTGATGACCGACGCGCGGGTGTTCGAGCTTTGGCGCGACGACACGGATCGCGCGATCGGCGTCGGCTATCGGCGCCCCGATGGCGCAGTGGAGCGTCTGGCCTGCCGCGCGTTGCTGCTGGCCTGCAACGGCTTCGGCGGCAACAGGGCGATGGTGCGCGAACTGCTCCCGCAGATGGGTAACGCGCTGTACGGCGGCCATGTTGGCAACGATGGCAGCGCGATAGTCTGGGGCCGGCAACTCGGCGCACGGCTGGCCGACCTGGGCGGTTACCAGGGCCACGGCTCCTGGGCGGTGCCGCAGGGCGCACTGATCTCCTGGGCGCTGATGATGGAAGGCGGCGTGCAGGTCAATGCCGAGGGCAGGCGTTTCCACGACGAGACCGGTGGCTACTCGGAAGCCTCGGTGCACGTTCTCGCGCAGCCCGGGGGTGTGGCCTGGAACGTGCTCGACCCGCGGCTGCTCACGCTCGCCCGCACCTTTCCGGATTTCCTCGAAGCCGAAGCTGCCGGTGCGGTTCGATACGCGGTCGACACACAGGCGTTGGCTGCGCTGATCGGCTGCGACGCCGTGACACTCGCCGCCACGCTCGCCGACACCCGCCTGACTGCACCGTATGGCGCGATCAAGGTCACGGGTGCGCTATTCCACACCCAGGGCGGCCTGGACATCGACGCACAGTGCCGCGTGTTGCGTGACGACGGCACGCCTTTTCTTGGCCTGCTCGCCGCAGGCGGCGCGGCGCGTGGCGTCTCGGGCAACGCGGTGTGGGGCTACCTCTCGGGCAACGGGCTGCTCAGTGCGGTGGCCGGTGGCTACATTGCGGCGCGCACCGCGGCAGCGCACATCGGAGGCTACCCATGACGCTCAAGCAACGGTTGGCGGAACCGCGCGTGCTTCTCGCTCCAGGTATCTATGACGCGCTATCGGCGCTGCTCGCCGAACAGTCCGGATTCGAGGCGCTCTACCTGTCTGGGGCGTCTATCGCCTATACCCGGCTGGGCCGTGCCGACATCGGCCTGACGACCTACAGCGAGGTGGCCGACACGCTCGCGCGCATCACCGAGCGCGTACGCGTGCCGGTGATCGTGGATGCCGACACCGGTTTCGGCAACGCCTTGAACGTGCAGCGAACCGTGCGCGGATTCGAGCGCGCGGGGGCCGCGATGATCCAACTCGAGGACCAGACATTCCCCAAGCGCTGTGGCCACCTCGAAGGCAAGGCGCTGGTGCCCGTGGCGGAGATGCAGGGCAAGCTGAGCGCCGCACTCGATGCGCGCGCCAGCGCTGATACGCTGGTCATCGCGCGCACCGACGCCATCGCCGTGGAAGGGCTGGACGGCGCGCTCGAGCGCGCCGAAGCCTACCTCCAGTGCGGCGTCGATGCGCTGTTCGTTGAAGCATTGCGCACGCCGGAGCAGATGGACGCCGCCAGCAAGCGCTTCGCGCACCGGGTGCCGCTGCTCGCCAACATGGTCGAAGGTGGCAAGACGCCGATGCACAGCGCTGATGAACTCGCTGCGCGGGGCTTTCGGATCGTGATCTTCCCGGGCGGTACCGCCCGCGCCGTGGCGCATACGCTGGCGGGTTACTACGCCAGCCTGCATACGCACGGCAGTACGCTGCCGTGGCGAGATCACATGCTCGACTTCGACGGCCTCAACTCCGTGATCGGAACCCCGGCTCTGCTCGCACTTGGCAAGCGATACTCGGAAAACACGTGACTCTTCCTGTCGGCCACCGTGCGCTTCAACGTAGCCAAATCTGGCTACGTGTCGTCTACGTTTTGGCTACGTGCCGGCAGAAGGAGGCGCTTTTCCCTCTGACAGAAGCCAGTCGACCCCCCGGATCCTTGTCTGGCCTGAGCGGCGGCCTGGGTGGGGAGGAGGCGGCTCCCACCCAAGCGCGTCCACGCCGGCGAACGGGGTATCGGGGTATGGCCACACCTCAAGGAGGATGTGTCTTCGAGTGATCAATGTGCCTGCCGCCGATCAAGATGCCAGATGGGCGCAGCAGCATGGTCGAACGGAGCGCCGCCCGCGACAAGCGAGCTCAGCCCGCGTGGACTATCGATTTCGGCACGCGGCCGTTGGCGAAGTCCAGGATGGAGCCGAGGCCCTCGCGCGCGATTGCATCGAAGCACTCGTCGGTCCAGCACAACGCGTGCGGCGTGACGAGCACGTTATCCATCGCGAGCAGCGGGTTGTCGGGCGCGATCGGCTCCTGCTCGAAAACGTCGAGGCCGGCACCCGCGATGGTGCCGATCCGCAGTGCGGCGATCAGCGCATCCTCGTCGGCGATCGGTCCGCGCGACATGTTGACGAAGTAGGCACTGCGCTTCATCTGGGCGAAGCGCTGCGCGTTCATGAGGTGGCGCGTGTGCTCGTTCAGTAGCACGGTCGCCACGACGAAGTCCGACACCTGCAGCAGCCGATCGAGCGGAACCAAGTCGACGCCGAGCGAAGCCACGGAGGTCGCGGCCACGTACGGATCGGCGGCCAGCATCTTCCAGCCGAAAGGGCGCGCCAGCGCGAGGAGCTCGCGCCCGATACCGCCCACGCCAATGACGCCGAGCGTACGAGTCGTTAGACCCAGGCCCATGTGACTCGTGCGCTCATGCCAGCGCCCGCTGCGCGTCAGGCGATCCTTCTCGACGAGCTTTCCCGCCAGCGCGAAGATGAATGTCAGCGCCGCCACGGCCACCGGCCGCCGCACGGCGACCGGCGTGTTGGTCACGATCACGCCACGCCCCGCAAGCGCCGGCACGTCCACGGAGTCATAGCCGACGCCGTGGCGGGCGACGATCTTGACCCGGAGGTCGCCACCCGCCACCGATGCAGCGGTCACGCGCGGCGAGTTGACATATACGCCGTCATATCGCGCCATGATGTCGGGCGTGATCTCGTCGAGCGATTGCTCCAGGAATTCCCACTCGATTCGAGGGTCGGCGTCGAGCAGAGCGAGTGGTCCGCGACCGAACGAGGGCTCGCCATTCTTCGCAAGAATGTCGCGCGACAGCCCGACGCGAAAGGGCGCGCCCGGACTCATCCGAGCCCCGCAACCCACTTCGTGAACATCCCCGCGCGGGGGGCGAGAGCTCGTTCGAGCCGCCCGGCGGCGTTCATCGCACGTTCCCCTCGATCTGGCCGACCATGCCGGCAAGCGCCGCTTCGAGCAACCCGGTGTCGGTGCCGCCCGCGATCATCGTGTACCCCATCTCGCGGGCACGCGCGATCCAGCGCGCGTCGGTGGCCATGAAGCCGGCGGCCTTGTTGTGCTTGCGCGCGGTCGCTGCGACCTGGCGCATGGCAGCGTCGAAGCGCGGGTCGTCGAAGCGCGCCGGGATACCCATGAAGTTGGAGAGGTCGAAGTGGCCGACCCACAGGACGTCGATGCCGTCGACCGCGGCGATTTGCTCGACCTGCGCCAGCCCGCGCTCGGTCTCGATCTGCGCGATGACCAGCGTTCGCTCATGGTAGCGGCGGATCTTCTCGCCGACGTCGCCGCCCACATAGTCGCACTGCGCGAAGCCGAACGCAGCGCCGCGCCGGCCCGCGGGCGGATAGCGGCACGCCTCGACGATGGATCGCGCATGCTCGGCCGACTCCACCATCGGGATCATCACGCCGCGAGCGCCCAGGTCGAGAGCGCGCGCCAGCCACGTGTACTCGCCTCGGGGCACGCGCACCATCGGCTCGATAGGCAGTCCGCGGCAGCTGGCGAACAGCCACTTGAGGGTCTCGTAGCCGAGGCCGGTGTGCTCCATGTCGTAGATGACGAAGCGGCAGCCGGCGTTGGCCAGGATGGCCGACATCCCCGGCGAGAAGAACTCGAAGATCATCGCGCCGGCGACGGCCTTTCCGGCCAGCACGTCGTTCTTGATTGCATTCGATTTCATCGCGCTCTCCTGTCGATCCCACCCATACACTCGGGCACCCGCCGGGCCGTCATTGTTGATCGCTTCGGGTATGGATTGGGTTTTCCCAGGGTGGCGCCTGGGCGAACGCGTCACCATAATGGCCACGCCCCACGATTGCTGCATGATCGGGCGGCGCGGGCGGATCTCCGATCGACAAAGGAGACATCCATGTTCCAGGCTCAAACCGGCCTGCGAACAGCGAAGGCGCTGAGACTCGCCCTGCTGCTCGCGATCACGATCACCACGGCCTTGTGGACGGGTGCCGCCGCCGCCCAGAGCGCTGCACAGCGCGCGGTCGACGCGGCCAAGAAGGGATGCGCCGGCAAGACGATCACCATCGTCTGGGAAGCCGGTCTGCAGTCCCTCGATCCGCTGAACTTCTCGGGACCCAAGTGGGAGCAGCTCACAGGCTGCAAGGTGAAGGTCGTCGAGGTGCCGACCGCAGAGATGTTCACCAAGATCATGCAGGAGTACCGCGCCGGCACCGGCGCGTACGACGCGCTCAACGTCGTACCGGCATGGATGCCCGACCTCGTGCAGGCTGGGGCGCTCGAGGCGCTGGACCCGTACGTCGACAAGAACGGCTTCCGCGACGAGTTGCAGAAGATTGCGCCGACGTACCGCGACAACCAGATGAAGGTCAACGGGAAGATCTACGGCTTCCCCGACGATGGCGACGTATTTCTCTTCTACTACCGCAAGGACATCTTCGCGCGGCCCGACTTGCAGCAGGCGTTCAAGGCGAAATACAAGTACGACCTCGCGCCGCCCAAGACTTGGAAGCAATTCGACGAGATCGGTTCGTTCCTTACCGACGCGCTGAAGGGCGAAGGCATCTACGGTGCGTCGTTCTTCCGCGAGCCGACATACGCGCAGCTGATGTTCCAGGAGCGCTTCCGCAACGAGGGCGGAAAGTTTTTCGACCCGCAGTCGATGAAGGCGACGGTGAACGGTCCGGTCGGTGTGCGCGTGCTGACCGAAATGCGGAACGAGAACCGCTTCATGCCGCCGGGCGTCGAGAAGTTCGGCTTCGTCGAGAACCTGACGGTATTCCTCGATGGCAAGAGCGCGATGACCATCTCGTGGCCGCCGTACGGACGCTTCGCCGCCGGCTACCTCGCCGACGAGAAAGCCCTGGCCTGGGTGCCCAAGTCCAAGATCGCGGGCAAGGTCGGTTACGCGCTGCCGCCGGGCGGGCATCCCGAGCTCGCGCTGGGCTTCGCGCTGTCGGTCGCCTCGACCAGCAAGCAGAAGGACCTCGCCTACTTGTTCATCCAGTGGCTGAACAGCGACGAGGTCTCGACCCAGCGGGTGCAGCTGCCGTACGCGTTGCGCGACCCCTTCCGCGACTCGCACTACACCAACAAGGACTACATGGCCAAGTGGCCCGACGCCAAGGACTACCTGGCCGCGCTTGGCGACGCTGCCAAGACCGGCCTGCTGGACCTGTCGCTGATCCAGACCGACAAGTACGAGGAGTCGCTGCGTCAGGCCATGAGCAAGCTTTGGGCCGGCGGTGATCCCAAGGGCATCCTCGATGACGTCGCCAAGCAGTGGGATGAGATCACGCAGCGCGTGGGCGTGGACAAGCAGAAGACCGTGTACAAGGGGTGGGCCGCCAAGTCGGGGGCCTACCCGGCGCCTTCGAAGTAGGGGTGCTGCGAGCACGCTCCGTCCCCTCGCAGCGTGCTCGCCCGCGCGAGCGCGGCTTCCAGCTCGCGCTCGTCGCGCCGTCGATCTTCGTGCTGTTGCTGTTCGGCGTTCTTCCGCTGGTCTACCTGATCGTGGTGAGCGTTCAGAACATCACCATGATCGACGTGGACCAATCGTTCCACGGGCTGCTCAACTACCGGTTGCTTGCTGCCGATCGGCGCCTGTGGGAAGCGCTGCTGCACACGGGCATCTTCACGGCCATCGCGCTGCCCGTCGAGCTCGTGCTCGGGCTGGCCATGGCTCAGCTGTTCATCGAGCACATCCCGGGCCGGGGGGTGTTCGTGGCGTTGCTGGTGCTGCCCGTGGTCGTGTCGCCGATCGTCGCCGGCACCACGTGGTCGCTGATGTTCGACAACCGCTTCGGTCCGATCAACCAGATCCTCGGCTGGATCGCCGGCGAACCGGCAGCGATCCTGTGGACGATCCGGCCCGATCTTGTGTACGTGGCCATCCTCATGGCCGAGATCTGGCAGTGGACGCCGTTCATGTTCCTGTTGCTGCTGGCGGCGCTCTCAGGCGTCGACAAGTCGCAACTCGAGGCCGCGTCGATCGACGGCGCCGGCTACTGGCGCACTTTCCGCAAGATCGTGCTGCCGGCCATCCGGCCGGTGATGGTGGTGGCCATCCTCATCCGGGCACTCGACCTCGTGCGCCTGTTCGACATCGTGTGGGCGCTGACCAAGGGCGGCCCCGGCACGATGACCGAGACGCTGTCGGTCTTCACCTACGTCAAGGGCTTTCAGCAATTCGAGACCAGCTACACCGCCGCGGTCGCCTTGCTGGTCATCGTGCTCCTGTCGGTCGCCGTGTTCGCGGCGTTGAAGCGCGTGGAGCTCGCACGATGAACGGGTCTCGGCCGTGACAAGTTCGCGTCGCAAGCGCGCGCTCGTGGTCTGGCGCACGCTGGCAGCCGTTGCCCTGACCACGTGCTTCCTGTTCCCGATCTACTGGCTGTTCATGATCTCGTTCAAGACGCCGGAAGAGATCTTTGCGTTTCCGCCACGCTGGTGGCCGAGCCACATCCAGTTCGACAACTACGCGGTGCTGTTCAAGGACGGCGATGCCGTCACCGTGTGGAACAGCCTGGTGGTGGCCAGCGCGAGCACCGTGCTTGCCATGCTGCTCGGCACCTTGTGCGCTTACAGCCTCGCCCGATTTCGCACCGGCGGCGTGCACCTGTCCAACTGGATCATCTCGCAGCGCATGGTGCCGCCCATCGCCGTCGTGTTCCCCATCTTCCTGATGTATGTATTCCTCGGCTGGGTCGATACCTACCTCGGCCTGATCCTGGTGTACACCGCCTTCAATCTGCCCTACGTGATCTGGATGATGCGCGGCTACATCCTCGACATCCCGGTGTCGCTGGAGGAGGCGGCGCTGGTGGACGGCTGGACCCGTTGGCAGGTGTTGTGGAAGGTCGTGATGCCGATGGCGCGGGCCGGGCTCTTCGCAACCGCGATCCTCACCTTCATTTTTGCGTGGAACGAGTTCCTCTTCGCCCTCGTGCTCACGCGCACCGAGGTGGCCACGTACACGGTGCAAGTCACGCACTACTTCGGCGGACAGTCGGGCTTTTGGGCCAAGATCTCCGCCATGTCGGTGCTGGGCACGCTGCCGATCTTTGTCGTCGTCGCCTTCATGCAGCGATACCTGGTGCGTGGGATCTCGCTCGGCGCGGTGAAGGGTTGACGTGGCCGACCTGCGCATCGCCGGGCTCCGCAAGTCCTTCGGCAACGTGCACGCCGTGCGCGGCGTCGACCTGGAGATTGCCGACGGCGAGTTCACCGTGCTGGTGGGTCAATCGGGCTGCGGCAAGAGCACGCTGCTGAGGGCCATCGCAGGGCTGGAGGAGATCGACGAAGGCACCATCGCGATCGGCGGGCAGGTCGTCAACGAAGATCCTCCGTACCGGCGCGACATCGCGATGGTGTTCCAGAACTACGCGCTCTATCCGTACATGACGGTGTTCGAGAACATCGCCTTCGGCCTGCGCGCGCGGCGGACACCGGGCGCGGAGGTCCAGGCCAAGGTGCAGCAGACCGCGCGCCTGCTGGCGATCGACCACCTGCTCGATCGCCAGCCGCGGCAGCTATCCGGCGGCCAGCTTCAACGCGTGGCGATCGGCCGTGCGATCGTGCGCAACGCCAGGCTGTACCTGTTCGACGAGCCGCTTTCGAACCTCGACGCTCAACTACGGGAGGAGATGCGTGGCGAGATCAAGCGGCTGCACCAGGAAATGGGCAAGACCATGATCTACGTGACGCACGATCAGATCGAGGCGATGACGATGGCCGACCGCATTGTGCTGATGCGCGACGGCCGCATCGAGCAGCAGGGTGCACCGCTCGACCTCTACGAGCGTCCGGCGACTCGCTACGTTGCCGGGTTCCTGGGTTCGCCGGCGATGAACTTCGTCGACGCTGCGCTGATTGCGGACAACGGCGGCATCGGTGTACGGCTGTCCGACGGTACAGTGCTGGGACTGTCCTCGACGCGCATGCAACGCCTGGCGGGTCGAAATGACGGGGCCATCGTGCTGGGCGTGCGGCCCGAGCACATCAGTCGTTTCGAAGGCAACAGACGGCCCGGCGTGGTCAGGCACCGGGCGCAGATCGACCTTGTGCAACCCACCGGCGCCCGCACGTACGCGACCTTTCAGCTCGGCGGCACGGCCGTTGTGGCCGAATTGCAGGCGCACGACGTGTCGCAGCCCGGCGAGCAGGTCGATTTGGCGATCGACATGAACCGTGCGGTGCTGATCGATCCATCCAGCGAGCATGTGGTCTCCTGAGGGGAGTGGCCGTGACTTCAGAAGCTCCAGTGAATCAAGAGGGAGCGAAGATGGAATATCGCTTGGTCGGTTGTTCAGATCTGAGGGTTTCGGCGTTGAGTCTCGGCACTGCGACCTTCGGCGGTGGAAGCGAGTTTTTCAAGGCTTGGGGTGAGACGGATGTGGCTGAGGCCACCCGCCTTGTCGAGATCGCGCTCGATGCAGGCGTGACAATGTTCGACAGTGCCGACGCCTACTCGGACGGCCTGGCCGAAGAAATTCTCGGCAAGGCCATTGCCGGCCGAAGGAACAGGTTGTTGATCTCGACCAAGGCGGCGTTCCGGACCGGTCCCGGACCGGACGACATCGGCTCCTCGCGCAGACATCTGGTCGAGGCTTGCGAAGCGAGCCTGCGTCGGTTGGGAACGGACCATGTCGACCTGTGGCAATTGCACGCATTCGACGCAATGACGCCAATCGACGAGACCTTGCGCGCGATGGACGACCTCGTGCGTGCCGGAAAGGTGCGCTATGTCGGCTGCTCCAACTTCTCCGGCTGGCATTTGATGAAGTCGCTGGCACTGTCGGAGAAGCACGGCTGGGTGCGCCATGTTGCCCATCAGGCGTACTACTCGCTGCTGGCACGAGAATATGAATGGGAATTGATGCCGCTGGCCATGGATCAACGGGTCGGAACCGTCGTCTGGAGTCCGCTTTCTGGCGGCCGCCTGAGCGGCAAGGTCGGCCGCAACGAGGCGGCGCCAAAGGGCAGTCGAACGGCGACGCTCGGGGCCCATGGCCAGGAGCTGCCGCTCGAACAACTCTATGCCGTCGTCGACGTGCTGCGTGAGATCGCTGATGAGCTCGGCAGAAGCGTTTCGCAGATCGCGTTGAATTGGGTGCTGCACCGGCCGACGGTGTCGACGCTGGTGATCGGCGCACGCAATGCCACGCAATTGAAGGAAAACCTGCGTAGCGTCGAGTTCAAGCTCACGACAGAGCAGGTGAAGCGCCTGGACGACGTGAGCGCGTCGCAGCCTATCTACCCCTACTGGCATCAGCGGCAGACTTTTGCCGAGCGCAATCCTCCGCCCGTGGTATGAGCGCAGCTTGTCCTCCGCTCACACCATGCCGAGGGGGCCACATAACCGTCCGAAAGGTAGAACCATGACGTCCGCTCGCTCCTCCCGCGCCATCAAGCTCTGCGGCACCGAACAGCCCGATGGCGTCGGTCGTGTTCTCAGGGCCGGTCCGCTCTCGGTCGAGTTCGACAACGGCAACCTGCGTTACCTCAGGGTGGGCGACGTGGAAGTGCTGCGAGGGCTCGCCTTTCTGGTGCGTGACGAGAACTGGGGAACCTGCATCCCGACGCTGAGCGGCCTCGTCGTCGAACAGCGCCCGGACAGCTTCAGCGTGAGCTACCGCGCGGGCTGCAGCCGTGCCGGCCAGGAGCTCAGCTATGTCGCGCGCATCGAAGGCCGAAGCGACGGCAGCCTCGAGTTCACAGGCGCCGCCACGCCGGCGACCGACTTCCTTACAGCGCGCAGTGGATTCGTCGTGCTGCACCCGCTTAAGGGTGTCGCCGGCCGCCCGGTCGAGGTCGAGCACACCGACGGGGTGGTGCAGACATCGACCTTCCCGGCGCTGGTCGATCCGGTGCAGCCGTTTCTGAACCTGCGCTCGTTGACCCACGAGGTGATGCCTGGCCTGAAGGCCGCCGTGCGTATGCAGGGCGATACCTTCGAGATGGAGGATCATCGCAACTGGACCGATGCCTCGTTCAAGACTTATGTCCGGCCGCTGGCCTTGCCATGGCCCTACGTGCTCAGGGCGGGCGAGACAGTGCGGCAGTCCGTCAGCGTAACGCTCAGCGGCGCAGTGCCAAAAGCGGCCTCGACTGCCGTCGACAAGACCGTTCGGATCACGCTCGGCAAGACGACGAAATCCGCCATGCCGGCAGTGGGTCTTGGAATGCCGGCGCACGAGATCGACGCGGCCATCGAGGCGCTCGACCTGCTCGAACGGGCCGCACCGCGGCTGCTCATCTGTGAGTTCGACCCGCGCCAGAAGCACGGCCGCAAGGAGCTGGACGGCTATCGCCTTCTTTGCGAGCGGGCCGGAGCCCAGTGCGAGCTCGAAGTCGTGGTCGAGAGCATCGATGCGTTCGACGCCGAGCTGAAGCACGTCGCGTCGCTGGTGCGCGGCGCAAGGCTGGCGTTGTCGGCAGTGGCCGTCTGTCCGGTCGGAGACCTCAAGGGCATCCTCCCGGGCAGCCCCCGGCCGCCTGCGCCGCCGCTGGCGGACTTGTACGAGGCGGCCCGCGCCGCCTTTCCCGGCGTTCGCCTGGGTGGCGGCGCGTTTTCTTTCTTCACCGAGCTCAACCGCAAACGCCCCCCGGCGGAGCTGCTCGACTTCGTGCACAGTGGCACTTGCCCCATCACGCATGCAGCAGATGACCGCTCGGTGATGGAGACGCACGACGCATTGCCCTACCAGGTGTCGACGGCACGCAGCTTCATCGGCAGAGCAGCCTACCGCGTCGGTCCGAGTTCGATCGGCTGCCGCGACAACCCGTATGGAAAGACGTTCGCGCCCAACCCGGACAACGAACGAATCTGCCTGGCCAACAGCGACCCTCGACAACGCGGCCTCTTCGGCGCCGCATGGACACTGGGCTATGTGTCGAGCCTGGCCGATACAGGGGTCGAAACCGTGTGCTTCGGCGCGCCGACCGGTCCGACCGGCATCATTCATCGTCCAGAGGAGGCGAAGCAGCCGTACTTCGGTGCGCTCGGGCGCAGCGCGGTCTATCCGGCATATCACGTCGTCGCGGGGCTCACGCGGGCAGCCGGCGCCCGGCTGGTGGCCTCGACGTCATCGGACGACGCCCGCGTCCGCAGCCTCGCCTATCGGGCCAAGGGGGCGACCCTTCTCTGGCTGGCCAACATGACCGCGCAGCAGCAAACGGTAAGCGTGGTCCACGCCGGCACCGGCCCGTTCGGCATCGTGCTCGACGAGACGAGCTTCGAGCGGGCCGCGATCGAGCCGGCGGCCTTTCAGGCAGCTGTGAAGTCGCTCGACACCGGCAACCTGGCTCTGGGCGCGTACGCCGTGGCGCTGATCTGCATCAACGACCGCTGAGATGCCTGTCAGCGCGTGGCATCGGACCGCGCATGCGCCTCTCGCGCCGCCTTGAGGCCGTGCTCGATGAACCCCTTCGCGTGGCGCGCGAGATCGGCGCCGTCTTCCCACAGGTTGCGCCAGATGCCGAGGATGCCTGACAGCTGCTTGTTGACCACCGCCGACGAGAACGACTCGAAGGTGATCGGCCCTTCGTAGCCCGCCTTGGCGAGGCCGCGGAAGACACGGTCGAAGTCGATGTTTCCGGCGCCGAGGTAGCCGCGTCCCGATTCGCCGATGTGGAAGTAGCCGAGCATCGCGCCGCTGTCGATCAGTGCCGACTCGAGGTCGGCCTCCTCGATATTCATGTGATAGGTGTCCAGATGCACCTTGACGTTGGGCAAGGCCACGCGGCGCGCGAACGCGACCGCCTGCGCAGCCGTGTTCAGCACGTTGCTCTCGTAGCGGTTGACGACCTCCAGGCCGATCGTGATGCCGTGCCGCGCCGCGTGCTCGCCGACGCGCCGAAGCACCTCGACCGAGCCGGCGATGCCTGCTTCGGTCGGCGGCTCGAAATACTTCTGGAACGCCGAGTACAGGATGCCGCAGACGTGCGTTGCGCCGATGTCGCGTGCCACGGACAGAACCTGCATCAGCCGGGCCTCGCCGCGTGCCTGCTTGTCCGGATCGCCGCACGAGATGTCGGTGGCGGCGTCGAGACCGAGCGATAGCGTCGTGCCGAGCTGGTATCGATCGAGCATCTTGCGCGTGAAGGCAGTGTCGATCGACGCGGGATCGAGCGCGGGTATTTCGATCAGGTCGAAGCCGAGTTCGGCCGTTTGCGCGATCGCGCGCTCGCATTCGTCATGGTTCCAGCCTCCGACCCAGACGAGCGCGTGGACACCGAGCTTGTTCATCTCCGACTCTCCGTTGCGCTGCCGGCCCGAGAGGCCGGCCTCGCTCTCATGCTATTGCGTCTCCTGGCGGCTTGCCAGGCGATGGACGACATGCCGCGATTCCTGGTAGAGATCGAGGTAGTCGCGGTAAAGCGCGTCATACGTCGGCCGCAGCGCCGGATCGGGCTCGATCATTCGCCCCGGCCTCACCCATTCGGTGATCTGGTCGCGACGCAGCAAGCCGGCAGAACAACCGGCGAGAAACGCATCGCCGTAGCACGCTCCGAGCGTGACCTCCGGCACTTCCTGACGCTGCCCGGAGACGTCCGAGACGATCTGCAGCCAGGTGTCGGTCTGCACGCCGCCGCCGACGGCGACGACGCGTCCGGCACGCGCGCCGAGCTGCGCCAGCGTCTCGAGGTTGTGTCGCACCCCGCAGGCGACTCCTTCCAGAATGGCGCGAAAGAGGTGATCACGCGAGTGCGCAAGGCTCAGCCCGGCGATCACGCCACGGGCGAGTCGATCGTTGAGCGGCGTACGCTCGCCGCTGAAGTAGGGCAGGCAGACGAGGCCGCCTGCCCCTGGGGCGACACGCGCCGCCGCATCAAACAGCGCGCCGGCATCGCCCGCTGGAAGATCGCGCGCCAGCTGATCCTGGAACCAGCGGGTGAGGCTGCCCGTAGTGCTCATGCCGGCGGCAAGGTTGAACTGCCCCGGGTAGGCGCCGGCCACCGTCCACATGCGCTCATCGGGCGTCGGCGCAGCCTGGACGAGGATGAAGAAGGTGGTGCTGCCGTACATGATCATCAGGTCGCCCGGACGCACGACGCCGACGCTGATCGCTTCGCTCAGCGCATCGACCGCGCCGATCGCCACGGGTGTGCCGACCGCAAGGCCCGATGCTTCAGCCGCTGCACGCGTGACCGAGCCCGCGACTTCATCGCTCCAGCCGGGTGCCGGCAGCATCGAGGACGGTGCGACGTGCTCCGCATGGCGCTCGTCCCATTCGCCGGTGCGCGGGTCGTAGAGCGGCATGAAATGGCTGGCCGTGTGGCGATCGATCCGGTGCTCGCCGCACAGGCGCCAGACCAGGTAGGCGCTCGCGGTGGTGAGACGGCGCGTGCGGCGCCACACGTCCGGCTCACGTTTGCGCAGCCAGCGGATCTTCGGACCGATGGCCTGGCTGGTGAGGCCCATCAGCGAGAAACGCAGAATCTCCTCGCGCCCGATCAGCGCATCGAGCTCCGCGATTTCCTCGCCGCTGCGAACGTCCACGCCGTAGAGGATGGCCGGCCGGAGCGGCCGGCCGGCGTCGTCCAGCGGCAGCAGGCAGGGTCCGATCGCGCTCACGGCGACAGCGGCGACGTCGCCGCCACGAAAGGGCGCGCCGTCGAGCAACTGCCGGCACAGGACGCAGACGTCGTGCCACCAGATGCCATCGGCGTCTTGCTCGACGTGTCCCGGGACGGGCGTCGCGATGCCGTGCGGAACGACGGCCGTGCGCAGCACTTCTCCGGTCACCGTGACCAGCGCGGCCTTGCTGCTGAAGGTGCCGATGTCGATGCCGAGCAGGAGTTCGCCCATGGTGGTTTCAGGAGCTCTGGGGTGCGCCCGCGGCGCAGTCCGGCGGCTCGAGTCTCATGCGATATTCTCACGCGAGCAACCCCCGCTCATCGCATCGACGAGCGGTTTCGCCAGCGAGGAGGCTTTGATGAAGACGCGCACCTTCAAGACCCGCAACGGCACTGACCTGGTGTTTTCGGCCATCGGCCTTGGCACGGCGCCGATGGGCGACCTCTACGAACTTCTCGACGAAAAGACGGCGATCGCCACCGTCGAGCGTGCCTACGAAAGCGGCGTTCGCATTTTCGATACGTCGCCGCACTACGGAAACGGACTCGCCGAATCGCGCATCGGCGCCGGGCTTCGTCGGGCTCGCCGGGATGAAGTCCTCGTCTCGACCAAGATTGGCAGGGTCATGGATCCCTTCGGCCGGCCCCCCGAGCGGAACAAGGATGCGTATTCCCCCGGTTTCGTCGGCGGCTATCCGCACGCGCCGCAGTTCGACTATTCGTACGACGGAACGATGCGTTCGATCGAACAGTCGTTGCTGCGAATGGGACTGAGTCGCCTTGACGTTGTCCTGATCCATGACTGCGACGTATGGACGCATGGCAAGGCGGATGCAGGGCGCCGGTTCAAGGAAGCGATGGAAGGCGCCTACCGGGCCCTCGACAAGCTGCGCAGCGAAAAGACCGTTGCGGCCATCGGGTTCGGAATCAACGAGGCCGACACCTGCGTCAAGTTCGCGCGAGCCGGCGACTTCGATCTGGCGATGATGGCCGGCCGCTACTCCCTCTTGATCCAGAACGGCCTCGCGGAATTCCTGCCGCTCGCGGTCGAGAAGAAGATGGGCGTCATGCTGGCGGGCGTGTTCAATTCCGGAATCCTGGCGACCGGATCCATTCCCGGCGCCAAGTTCGAGTACGCGCCTGCGCCCGCGGAGATCTTGGATCGCGTGCGCAGGATCGAAGCGGTCTGCGCCGCCCACAGAACCTCCATTCGGCGCGCCGCCCTGCAGTTCGCGATGGCGCACCCGGCTGTGGTGTCGGTGGTCCTCGGGGCGGTGAAGCCCACCGAGGTCGAAGCGAACGCAATCGACTCCGAGCAGAAGGTGCCGGCGGGCCTCTGGAGCGACCTGAAATCGGCCGGCTTGCTCGATCCAGCCGCGCCGACGGGCTGAGCTCTGGTGCCGTTGTCAATTGACGGCCGAGGTAATAGCATCGATCGGCCTCGCATTCCACGCAGGCACATACCAGATCCTCGCCGACAGCGAGACAACCGGAGACAACCGTGGACAGACGCAAGACACTGAAGGCATTAGGAAGCGCGGCGATGGCCGGCGCCGCAGGCCTGACCAGCCGCATCGCCTTCGCAGCGAACTCGACAATGGTGACCGTGGTCAAGATCGCCGGCATCCCGTGGTTCAACGCGCTGGAAAAAGGCGTCAAGAAGGGCGGCAAGGATTTCGATATCGATGCCTCGATGGTCGGCCCCGCCAACGTCGATCCGGCGCAGCAGGTGAAGCTGCTGGAAGACCTGATCGCCAAGAAGGTGACCGTGATCGGCCTCGTGCCGCTCGACGTCAAGGTTTGCGAGCCCGTGCTCAAGCGCGCGCAGGCGGCAGGCATCAAGGTCATCACGCATGAGGGGCCGGAACAGGAAGGTCGCGACTGGAACGTCGAGCTGATCGACTCGGTGCGCTTCGGCGAAGTCCAGATGCAGCGCCTGGCCAAGGACATGAGTGAATCCGGTGACTACGTCGTCTACGTCGGCACGCTGACCACTCCCCTCCACAACAAGTGGGCCGATGCGGCCATCGCATACCAGAAAGCGCACTATCCGAAGATGAAACTCGTTGCCGATCGGTTCCCCGGCGCCGACGAGATCGACACCGCATACAAGACCACGCTCGATGTGATCAAGGCCTATCCGAACCTCAAGGGCGTCCTGGGCTTCGGTTCGAACGGGCCGATCGGTGCCGGCAATGCGGTGCGCGAAAAGCGGCTGAGCAAGAAGATCGCCGTTGTCGGCACGGTGCTGCCGTCGCAAGCGAAGGATCTGATCGCCGACGGCATCATCCGCGAGGGCTTCCTCTGGAACCCGACCGACGCCGGCTATGCAATGGTCGCGGTCGCTCGCCTGGTTCTCGATGGCAAACCCATCAAGGACGGCGTCGATATCCCGGGGCTGGGAAAGGCCTCCGTCGACGTGCCCGGCAAGCTGATCAAGGTCGACAAGATCATGCGCATCAACAACGAGACGATCGGGGGCCTTATCGCCGGGGGCCTCTGAGCGGCGGGAAACTCGTGCGATCGAGGCGCTCCTCGCTCGCGATCGGCACGGCCAATTCCCTTGTTGGCGCCGACGTCATGGATTCCCGGACTTGGCCAATCTTCTCGACGTCCACGCGATCTCCAAGCACTTCGGCGGCGTCGTCGCGCTGCGCGACGTCGACCTGTCGTTGCGGGCGGGCGAGGTGCATTGCTTGGTCGGTGAGAATGGGTCTGGCAAATCGACGTTGATCAAGATCCTCTCCGGCGTGCTGCATCCGGAACCCGGCGGCCGCATCGTCATCGAGGGACGCGAGTACCCGCACCTGAATCCGGTCCAGTCGACGGCCTGCGGCATCCAGGTCATCTATCAAGACCTCTCGCTTTTCCCGAACCTGACCGTCGCGGAAAACATCGCCGTCGCCGGCCATCTCGGCGCTGCGCGGCTCGTGAACTGGCGCACGCTGCGCATGACCGCCGATGCGGCGATGGCGCGCATCGGCGCATCGCTCGACCCGGACGCGCGGGTCGAGGATCTGTCGATTGCCAATCGTCAGCTGGTCGCGATCTGTCGCGCCATGGCGGCCGACGCCAAGCTCGTGATCATGGATGAGCCGACCGCCTCGCTTACCCGCCATGAAGTCGACGCGCTGGTGCGCCTCGTCGCCGATCTGAAGCGAGCCGGCATCTGCATCGTCTTTGTCTCGCACCGTCTCGATGAAGTCATGGAGATCGCCGAGCGCGTCACGGTGCTGCGTGATGGCGCGAAGGTGGGTGAATTCCCGGCGCGCGAAATGGACGACAAGAAGCTGGCGATGCTTATGACGGGCAAGGCCTTCGCCTATCGGACCCGCGAGACCGATCTCGCGAAGTCGAAAATGGTGCTATCGGTGAGCCATCTCACGCGCGCGGGCCAGTACGAGGACATCAGCCTCGACATCCGCGCGGGCGAGATCGTCGGCCTGACCGGATTGCTCGGTTCTGGCCGCACCGAACTCGCGCTGTCGCTGTTCGGGATGAACCGGCCCACGTCCGGGGAGATCCGGCTCGACGGCAAGCCGCTGGCGCTCAAGACCAATGCCCAGGCCATCGAAGGGGGCATCGCCTACGTGTCAGAGGATCGTCTCAATCTGGGCCTGGTGCTGGAGCAGCCGATCTCCTCGAATATTCTGGTCACGGTGCTCGACAAGCTGCCCAGCCGGCTGGGTCTGGTGGCAGAGGAGACGCGCCGGCGCACGGCGCGGAAATGGATCGAAGACCTGGCGATCAAGGCGCCCAACCCCGACAATGCCGTGCGGACGCTTTCGGGCGGCAATCAACAGCGGGTGGTCCTCGCCAAGTGGATGGCGACTCAGCCCAGGCTCCTGATACTCGACAGCCCAACAGTGGGGGTCGACATCGCGGCCAAGGATGGGATTTACGAAGTGGTGCGCGAGCTCGCGTCCAAGGGGGTCGCCATCTTGTTGATCTCGGATGAGATACCCGAAGTCTTCTATCACGCGCATCGTGTCCTGGTGATGCGCCGCGGGCGCCTCACCGGCGAATGCGTTCCGCACGGGTCCTCGGAGGAGGAATTGCAGGCGATGGTCGATGCCTAGGCACGACGATCGTTCGCTCGCCGGCGGGGGTACTCGCGTGGGTCGCGCCACGTCCCGTTGGACCCTCTCACCCGCGCTTTTGCGCTTTCGCCGCAGTCACGAGTTCTGGCTGCTGGCGGTCATCCTGGTGCTTTCGCTCGCGCTGTCGCTGGCGACCGACAGCTTCCTGACCCTTCAGAACCTGTTCGACCTTCTCACGTCGAACGCTTTCGTCGGCATCCTGGCCTCCGGGCTGCTGGTCGTGCTGATCGCCGGCGGGATCGATATCTCGTTCACGGCAACCGCCTCGGTGGCCCAGTACGTTGCTCTGACCATTGGCATCCGCCAGGGCTTCGGCTGGTTCGCCTTGTTCGCCGTCGCCGGCTCGGTCGGTGTCCTGTGCGGCCTCATCAACGCAATCTTTATCACAAAGCTGCGCATTTCGTCGATCATCGTCTCGATCGCGACGCTGAATATCTTCTATGGCCTCCTGATCGTTTCCACCGGCGGCAAGTACATCACATCGCTGCCGAAGTTCTTCCGCGATGGGATAGCGTGGTTCGAGCACGACGACGCCAATGGCATGCCCTACGCCTTGAATCTGCAGATCCTGGTCCTGGTGCTCGCCTTCATCGCGGCCTGGCTGTTGCTGAACCGGACGAACGTCGGCCGCCAGATCTACGCGATGGGCGGCAACAAGGACGCAGCGCAGCGGCTCGGATTCCACGTCCTTCGCCTCAATATCCTGGTGTACGGCTATCTCGGCTTCGTCGCCGGCATCGCCTCGCTGGTGCAGGCCCAGCTAGCGCAGTCGGTGACACCGACGGTGCTGGTCGGCAAGGAGCTCGACGTGCTCGCGGCGGTCGTCCTGGGCGGCGCGAGCTTGACGGGAGGCGTCGGCAGCGTGTTCGGCGCAATCCTCGGCGTCACGCTGCTCGCGATCCTGCAAAACGGATTGGTGCTGCTCGGCATTTCCTCCTACTGGAATCAATGGTTCGTCGGGCTGACGATACTTTGCGCGGTGTCCATCACTGCCTGGTCCGAGCGTCGGCGCCGCGCGGCGAAGGCGATCAATTGAAGGCATGCCGCGGATGAGCACCGCAACTCGGACGTCGCCGGCGGCGATCCTGTTGTCCGGCTTCGTGCGCGGCGGCGCAGTACCGATGCTGTCGCTCGTCCTGCTGGTGCTGGTCGGCATCTTCGGGCTGCTGCTCGGCGAACGGATCTTCGGCGTTGGCTCGCTTCAGTCGATGGCATTCCAGCTGCCGGAACTCGGCATCCTGTCGCTGGCGATGATGGTCACCCTGCTGTCCGGTGGGCTGAATCTGTCGATCATCGCCACGGCCAATCTTTGCGCACTCACCATGGCCTGGGTGTTGACGACGCACGTTCCGGGGGCGCATGGCTTCATGTGGGTTGGTTGGCAGGTGATCGCCTTGCTTGCGGGCGCCGCCGTCGCGGCGATCATCGGGCTGATCAACGGTTTCGTGATCGCCTATCTCGGCGTATCGCCGATTCTCGCGACCTTGGGCACGATGACGATGTGCAAGGGACTGTCGATCGGCATGACCCGCGGCAACGTCATCTCCGGCTTCCCCGAGCCGATCGTCCTGCTCGGCAATGGCACTCTCGCGGGAGTGCCGATCGCACTGATGATCTTCCTCGCGTTGTGCCTGCCCATGGCACTGTTGCTCAACAAGAGCCCGTTCGGCCACAAGATCTACATGATCGGCTCGAGCGAGAAGGCGACGCGATATTCCGGCGTCGATACCAAGCGCGTCCTGCTCGGCGTCTATGTGCTGTCGAGCCTTCTCGCTTTCGTCGCCGCCCTGGTCATGATGGCCCGGTTCAATTCTGCCAATGCCGCCTACGGCGAGAGCTACCTGCTGGTGACGATCCTCGCGGCAGTGCTGGGCGGAATTGATCCATTCGGCGGCTTTGGCAAGGTCGGCGGGCTGATCATGGCGCTGATCCTGCTGCAGGTGATCTCCTCGGCATTCAACCTTCTCGATTTCAGCCCGTTCCTGACCCTGGCGATCTGGGGAGCTCTCATCATCGGCGTGACGGCCCTTGGCGTCGTCCTGGAGAATTTGGGTGCCTCGAGAAGCTAGGCGTTCTCGCCATGGCGCCACGTCAATTCACCACTCCGCGCGACCGAATCGCAATTCCGACATCGGATCGCCGCCGTGAACGCCGCCGTGAAAGCGACGAGTGCTCGAGCTCCAGCCCGCCGGAGGGCAGGGCGCGTGCTCAGCACCTGCCGGCGATCTTCGCGCTCCGGAATCTGAGTCGCCGGCAAGCGAACGGCATCCTGGAAACCTGCAAGGCCGCAGTCACCGCGCGCTGCGAGGGCCCAGCCCTCGCTTTACGCCCAACCATCTAAGACCCGCGCCGGCCCGGTCCGGCGGGATGAAGCGTTGCGGTCGATGGGTCCCAGGAAGGCGGCCCAGACGTGGCTGCGGCGAGAAATTGCGGGCAGGATTGCTGGGCCGGCCCCCACGCGCACAGCGCGAATCGCCTCAACTCTTGTGGTGCACCGGCGCGAGGGCGTATACCGGCGTCGGAAGCTTCTCCAAACGCGCCTTCAACTGCAGCGCCAGGCACAACGAGTAGTGGCGGTTCTGGTGCAGGTTGCCGCCCTGCATCCACAGGTTCGGCACCTGTGTGGGCTTCCACATGTTGCGCAGCTCGCCCTCCCACGGTCCCGGGTCCTTGCTGGTGTCTGACCCAAGGCCCCAACACTTGCCCACCTTGTCGGCGGTGGCCTGGTCGATCAGCTGTGCGACCCAGCCGTTCATCGAGCCGTAGCCCGTCGCCCAGACGATCAGGTCGGCTTGCAGTTCGCTGCCGTCCTGCATCGCGAGGCCGCTCTCGGTGACACGTTCGATCGCGCCGTTCTTCAATTTGATGCTGCCGTTGGCCACCAGCTCGCTGGCACCGACGTCGATGTAGTAGCCAGAGCCGCGGCGCAGGTACTTCATGAACAGGCCCGACTCGTCGTCGCCGAAGTCGAGCTGGAAGCCCGCCTTCTCGAGGCGAGAGTAGAACTCCGCGTCACGCTCCTTCATCTGCTGGTACACCGGCACCTGCAGCGGCGGCAAGGCCTTGTAGGGAAGCGACGCGAAGATCAAGTCCGCCGTCGCCGTGTCGATGCCCGATTTGACTGCGGACTCCGAATAGAGGCCCCCGAGCGCGAGGTCCATCAGCGAATCGCTGCGCGCCACGTGAGTGGTCGAGCGCTGCACCATCGTGACGTCGGCGCCGTGCTCCCACAAGTCGGCGCAGATGTCGTGCGCCGAATTGTTCGAACCCACTACCAGCGCGCGCTTGCCGCGCCACTCCTCGCCGCTCTTGTACTGGCACGAGTGCATCTGCTTGCCCTTGAAGGCGCTCATGCCAGGGTAGTCGGGCAGGTTGGGCACTGCACTCATGCCGGTTGCGAACACCAGATGCTTGGGCCTGAGCGTCACGCTCTCGCCCTTGTGCTGCACGGTGACTTCCCATTCCTCCTGCGCGGCGTCCCAGCGCGCAGCCCTGCATTCGGTGCCGCCCCAGTAGTTGAGCTCCATCAGCCTGGCGTAGCTTTCGAGCCAGTCGCCGATCTTGTCTTTGGGGCTGAACACCGGCCAGTCGTCCGGAAACGGCAGGTACGGCAGATGGTCGTACCACACCGGGTCGTGCAGGCACAGGCTCCTGTAGCGATTGCGCCAACTGTCGCCGGCCTTGGGATTCTTCTCGACGATGATCGCTGGCACGCCGAGCTTCTTGAGGCGTGCACCGAGGATGATGCCGGCCTGGCCACCGCCGATCACCACCACGTAGGGTTGCTCGGAGAAGCCGAGCGTGCGCTCTTCGTCCTGCCGTGCCTCGAGCCAGCTCTTGCGATCCTTGTAGGCGCCGTGCTCGACGCCCTTGGGACGCTTGTCGCGCTTCTTCTCCTCGTAGCCCTTGAGTTCCTGCAACGTGGTCAGCAGGGTCCACGCCTTGCCACCGATCAGCCGCAAGTGGCCGCGGCCGCGGCCGGTGGCCGTCTCGAATGTGAACCAGCCTTCGGTGACGCCGTTGGCCTCGCTGCCTTCGCCCTGAATCACGAAGTTCGACGGCTTTGCACCGGGCATCGTCGCTTCGAGCATCGCCTGAATCTGCTGCGGGCCTTCGGCCGTCTTCAGGTTCCAGGTGAACGATACGAGATCGCGCCAATACGAATCGTCGCCGAACATCGACGTGGCCCGACCAAAATCGCCGCCTGACACCGCGGTGCCGAAGTCGGCCAGCCAAGACGAAATCGTTGCAGTGGGTGTGCTCATCGGCGGTCTCCTAGAGGCGCGGTCGGCCGGAAGCGCACTCTAGATCGCGGGCCGACGTTACGCCATATCCATGTACACGTGGCGGATAAGCGGTCGCGCTTCAAGTCTCGGTGGCCAGTCGTACAGACTGCCCAGCGACGCTGCGGTGTCGAAGGCGGTCGTACCCGTCGCCCGCGCCGTGCAGACGAAACTGCTCAACGATCGAGTCCAAGCGTTCGGCGGGTTTCGGCCAGGAGCGGCCGGCCAAACCGTGACGACGAATGTCGGCGTCAGACTCGCTAATGCCACTCAAGGGGCGGTCCAGGGGCAGCTTTCGGCGAGACCAGTCCTTCGTCGTTTCCCTAGCGGGAGGTCTGCATTGCCTGACCGTGTCGCGTAGCACGCTGCGCCGCGATGCGCAAGCAGAACCCTGGAGCCTTGACACGCCTATTGCTTGACGTAGCCACTCCCCGGCCCGCATCGTCTGCGCCCTGATCGCACCATCGCTGCGCCGCATTCTTCGCGGCACGGCGCGGTGCGATCTTGGTTTGTGACAGCCGTGGAGCATGCGCAATGAATGTCCTTCAGATCATCGGCGAAGCCGATCGTAGAGTGCCGGCGTCAGCGCCGCCCGGAACGCAATGGAGGGCGACGTCGGAGGTCGCGACACCTTGTGGGCGGCACACTGTCGCGATCGCGGCTCGCATCGACATCGATGGTCATCGGCGTGAGCAGTTCTGGTGCGATGACGTGCCCGTCGAACGCCATGTCATGCTGCGATTGACTTGCGAGGAGGCCGAATGTCCGCACGTCATCGCCGTTCGCGCGCAATGGCTTGCCCGGCACGGCCCGACGCCGGCCGACGCGAAGGTCGAAGCGCTATGCCCGCGTCCGCTGATGACCGAGGCCGCGGTCGTCGTCGGCCACCAGCACTTCGTCGCGCGTCCCGGCCGTTTCCCGTGCTTTACGCCTTGTCCTCACGGTGCTCATCCGCCGCTGAGGATCGACAAGTCGGGCTTTGATCTATTCGAGGATGGCACCTGCCTTGGAGGTGGCGTTGCCGAGGTGGGGGGCGTGCTGCAGCCGCGCATCCCGACCGTCCGCGCTGCCGAGGCATTCGTGCTGGCACGACATTTGGAAACCCTGGCGGCACTCGGAAAGGCGGCCGAATCGTCGCGCCTCAAGCGAGGATCAATCGAGGGATCCGATTGACCCACCCCGGTCACGCGGCAAGTCCCAATAGCCAGGAGCAGCCGGTCGCCCACCGAAGGCGAGTGTCGGCATGAGACTAACTGCCGTCACTCGACTTCAGGACACCGAATGACTGCTTCCGCCGAAAGCCGCCGTCCACTGCCCTGTGTCTCATGGACCGGCGCGCGTTCGCGAAGGCGTAGCGCACCGGCCGGTTAGGAGCTGCGATCAATCGCTGAGCCGCCCCACCGAGCGCAGCACGTCTGGCGTCGTCGACGGAAAGCGTGACGGGTGCGAACCCGGCCTGCTGTCCTCGACTTCAGGGTCACTCGACCCGGAAATACTGCGCAGTAGTCGTACTTCTTTTGCCTGGTTGGCAAGTCTTCCATGACAGCCCACTACATTCGCGCGTGTCATTTTCGACTAAGGGAGATGTTGTGAAAGGATTCCTGATCGCCGCGGTGATGGGTGCAGTGGGGCTGGTGGGCTGCGGTGGCGGTGGCGACTCCACGCCGGCGGCGGCAGCACCGACGGTGACGATCACCGCGACCAACCAGGGAACGGTAACGCGCGCCATCATCGACGGCGGTCAGGCGTTCGGCCTGTCGCAGCCATTCGCGGCGACAGGCGGCGCGGGGGCTCAGTCGATCGGCTCGGCGCCGATGGCGCTGCGCACGGGTGTTTTGCAGTCCGTCGTCCAGCGCGGGCTCGTTGCGGCGTTCGGGTCGCGCCACAGCGTCAGCATCGCGAGCGCCACCCGGCCGGCCGCCACGAGTTCGTCCACCGACCCGTGTTCGGTAAGCGGCTCGATCACGACGACGGTCAGCGACACCGACAACAGCCAATCCCTGTCGAGGGGCGACGCGCTCACGCTGACTTTCAATCAGTGCCAGGATGCGAGCGACGACGTCGTGAGTGGCGTCATGATCTTCACCATCGGCAGCGTCACGTCGGGGCAGAGCAATGTGCAATTCAGCGGCAGCCTCGCCTTCGAGCAGCTGAGCGCGTCGAGCGGAACGCGCCTGGCCAACATTCAGGGCAGCGTCGGCGTCGCGGCCACGATCACGTCCACGTCGTTCCAGATCGCACTGACGGTCGGCGCCAACGCGCTCACGGTGACCAGCTCCGCGACTGGCTACCTCGACACGATCGTCTACGAGCCTGGAATGCAGGTCACCGTCACGGCGACCGACGGCGCGGTGACGCAGTCGGACGTGACGCTCAACGGCTCGTTCACCGCTTCCTCCATCGGCGGCCGCGTCGTGGTGGCGACCGTACTGCCGCTGCGCCAGCTCGGCACCGACGCGTATCCAAGCAGCGGGCAGGTGGTCGTGACCGGCGCTTCGGGGACGCACCTTCGAGTCACCGCACTCAGCTCGACCTCGGTGCAGCTCGAGCTCGATGCCAACGGCGATGGCACGTATGAACGATCCGCCGTCTTTGCTTGGGATTCGATCGGGTAGACCCGGGCCTCGGGTGTCTACAGCATCTTGCCCTCGCGAACACGAGAGCGGAAGCCGGCCAGTCGTACCACATCGCGATTCTGGATCCTGCGACCTCGCCGCGCGTCATCGACGTGTACCTCGACGACGCGATCTATCGGCGCGTTCGTTGGTAGGAACAGCGGGACAAAGGCCGTGGACTTCACGGCACTGGTCGAGCAATGCGCGCCGAGCGTGCATCCCGCCACGATGCCGGCGCTCGCAAGCGTCGAGTCGAAAACGAACCCCTTGGCCATCGGCATTAACGGTCGCGCTCGCCTCACGCGTCAGCCGGGAGCGGAACGTCGATCGCCAGGTCGACCAGCAAAGGGAGGTCGGCAAAGGCCGTCAGGTCGGCTTTCGCCGTGCGACTACAGGCGAAGGCGGCGCCCCCTAACGAACGCATCCACGCCGGCGTCGGCACGACAGCCCACGTCGAGCTTGGCGGGCGCATTCGAACGGGGTTTCTGAAGTGGTTGGGTCGAGGTCCATGACGGGCAGGTGAGCAGCCTTTCCCTCAGAACAAGGCGGCGGATCGTCGAATCGCATTGACCCTCTGCAAGGCGCACATCCCCGGGTCTCGTTTGCGCGTAACACGTGACCGACGAGCAGGTCGCTCGACCCCTCGTCGCCCTCGGCGGCGGCCAGCCGCGCCGTTCGCCGCGCCGCCTCGATCAGCACCTCGTGCCCATCGAGCAACCGGCGCAAGCTACGCTCGGGCGTCTCGCGCCCGGCCGGCGCCCCGGCGATCGACGACGGCTGCGACATCGCGCGCGAGGACGATGGCGACGCCGTCGAGCGTTTGCACGCGCTCGCCCAGTTCGTCGATGAGCTCCGACCGCTGGACGTGGTGCCCTTCGAACCGGCTGTGAAGCGCGGCGAATTGCAATCCAGTCACCTGCCAATGCGCCTTCTTGTAAAGGTCACGCAGGGCCAGTGCGCGTGCCAGAACTTCATTCAATCCCGCGGTGACTCGGCTGCGTGACGTCTCCGACAAGCCGAAGATCTTTCTTGGCATGGTCATGGTCGGTCTCCTCGATGAGAGTCGGTCGGCGCGTCGCTTGGCCGGCGACGTCGCGTAAGCGCGCCGTGACATCCATCGTCGGGTCGCCAGGCCGATCGAGCTGCGCCAGCAGGCCGAACTTCGCCGTCCCCGCCTCGATCCGCTGCTGCAGATCGGTGACCAAGAAGTCGGCAGGCTTCGCCTTGGCTCCTTCGTCCCCGAGCGCCACATCGCCGGTCTGAGGAACGACCTAGAACTTGATGTAGCGCGTGCGGCCGTGCGCATTCGTTGCCGGAAATGCGTGCACACCCCAGTAGGTGACGCCAACGAAGCTTCCGGGCAGCGGCCTGCCGGCGATGAAGTGAGCTTGGTTCAGCGTCTCGGGGTTCGCCGCCGAGAAGCCTTGACCTTCTCCGCGTCCGGCTTGCCATCCGCGCCGGGCGCGCGCCGCGAGGAACGCAAGCATCTGGTCAAGCGCCTTGGCGAAATGCACCGATGTTCGAGCGACCGTCCTAGGGCACGGGGTCGACGCTCACCGGCGGCATCTCGATTTCGCCCTTGTCGTCGGAGTCGAACACGAGCGTTCCCGAGAACGCGTCGCCGCCGAGGTCGGCCGGGAAGTACGCTTCGACGGCATAGGATCCCTTGGCCGCCTCCTTGGCGCCGCCGAAGAGCTGCAAGAAGGCATCGATCGTCACCAGGTGCTCGAACCCCTGGTCGGTCTTGCTCGTCTTCGCGCCCTTGCCGATCAGGCCGTCGACGACCTTCTGTGTTCCCGTCGGGCCGGTGATGCGAAAGCGCGCGCTGCGCCCGGCGAGCTGGTCGGCATCGCCGACCGACATCGCGAGCAGGGTCGCCTGGTCGGAGTCCGAGAGGTAGACGAGCGCCCCGGTCTCAGCCGACCAGCGCGCCGCCACGCCCTTCTCGACGTAGCTGTGCGGCTTGCGCTTGTCGGTCGCGGGCTTGGCCGGCGCGCCGTCGCGCAGGTACGACCAGGTCTGGTCGCCGACGATGCCGTCGTCTAGGACCTCCGGCGCCTTCTTCTTCAGGTCCTTTTGGTAGGCGACGACGGCGTCGTGCGTCAGGTCGCCGAAATCGCCGTCGATCTCGAGGCTGGCGCTCGCCTTCAGGTTGAGCAGCTCCTGTAGGTACTCGACCCAGCCGTCGGGGCTCTTGTCGCCCTGGCGCAGCGTCGGCTGCGACGTCTTCTTCGGCGGCGGCGCAAACTCGATCGGCGGGCCGTCGACCTCGAAGAAGAAGTCGGCCGGGCTGCCGCCGATCTTGACGTCGACGCCGCCGCCGCTGCCCGGCGGCAGGACGTACGCGTTCGCGCGCGGCGCGGTCCAGGCGAGCTTGACCGTCAGCGGGCCGGCGACGCCGGCCGGCGCCGGATCGAGCAGCAGCGCGTAGTCGACGAAGCCGCCGATCTCGGGGTGCTCCTCGGCGTGCGAATGAACCTGGAACCAGCCCGTTCGCCCGGCCGGGACGGCCTTGGGCGGCGGTACGTCGTACATCGCCTTCGGGTGGCCGAGGTTGCTCGACTGCAGCGTCATCATGCCGTTCGTCCGGTTGACGATCGTCAGCTTGCAGGTACGCACTTCGGCGGGCCCTTCGGTCGGGCTCTGCGGCGGCGGCGGCGCGTTGCCGCGGCCCTTGTCGACGTCGCGCTCGACGTCGTCGACGTCGCGGTCGAGGGCGTCGAGCGTGTCGGTCAACGGGCCCTTCAGCTTGCCGGTGTCCTTGAAGACGAGGATGTACTCGCGGCCGGCCTTCGAGTTCTCGCGATAGCGGCTCGCCGTGGCGTATTTCCCGCTGCCCTTGACGACGACCTCGCCGGCGCGCCCCGACCAGGAGAACGCGACCTCGGCCTGGGCCTTGCCGGTTCCCGTCCGGTAGGTCGCCGAGCCGGCAGTCGTCTCGATGTCCTCGGCCTCGACGCGCAGCGTGCCGTGCGCGTTCGGCGCGATCGTGGTCGGCGGCGGGGTGTGCCAGCGCGCCAGGTTGACGATCGACGACGCGGAGAATTGCAGCGGCGCCGCCGAGGCGTTGTGCATGACCACGGTCGCCATCGGCGCGAGGACCGACGCCCGCTTGCTCGCCTTCTCGTCGGCGGCCGAGACGCCGCTCTTGGCCGCTCGCGGAGCCGGAAGGCCGAGTGTGTCGAGCAGTCCCATGGCGTCTCCTCCGGCGGCCGCCGCCGTTCGCGGGCGGATCGTAGCGCCTGCCTTGGCGCCCGCAGCATAGCCCGAAGAGGGGATGCGCTGCCGCTCAGGTCCAGCGACTCAATGACAGCTATTGCCAACTCCGGCCGTTGAGCGATCCGCGGCCCGGCTGTCGGCTGTGCCTTCGAACCTGCCACTCGCGGGCCGTCGACTGGATGGCAGCCACTTGTCGTCGCGCCGAGTGTCGGCAGCGACTGCCTTCGCAGGCGGTGAAGTGGAACTCCCGACCTGAAGAGACTTCGCCTTCCTGATCTCGTTGCCGCAGAGCTGCCGGCTGGGCCCGCGCACAGGCACCTGAAGGAAGTCCCGCAGCGCCGGAGCACACGTCGGCAGGCCGCAGACTGAGCGCTCGAGGCGCCGAGCACGACTTGAGACCGCACATTCGCCTACCGTCGCCACTTGGACGCATGCGAGAACGCCCCCTCTCCCGAGCGCAACAAGCAGCCGATCCTCGAGGTGCTCGCGCGCGATTGCCGCCAGGTGGCCTCGTTCTCGAGATCGGCCTTAGGGACTCGATGGCGCCGTGAGCTAGACGACGCAGGACGATCTGCGGGGAGCGTTTGCAAAATGGCGACGCCCGGCCCGGAGCCAAACGTCGCGACTCGGAAGAGGGTCACTTCACCGTGCTTGCAGCGACGACCTCGTGCGCGGAGGCGGTGTAACGAGCAACGCGGACGCCCGACGCGGGACCGGCAAACTCGCCCTCGCCGGCCGGGATCAGCGCACCTTCGGCGCGGGCCTCGCGCACCTCGGCATTTACCTGGTCTCGCGTCGTCGACGACGGCGCGGCGACCATGCGGTCGTAGGTCTCGTTGCTCGGCGAGCCGCCGCCGGCGGGCACGAGATCGCCCGCGGCGCGCGCCTGCAGCACGTCGTTCGCCACCGCAGCGCGGGAGGTGTGCGACGGCCCGGCGCCGTCATAGCCGGGGGTGACGCCTTCGCCGGCCGGCGTCAGCGTGCCTTCGGCACGGGCGTCGAGCACCGCCTGGGCGACTTGGGTGCGGCTCGGCGGGACATCCGATGCCACCTGGGCGAACGCGGCGCCGGTGGCGAGCGCCACGGCACCGACGACGAACATTTGCTTGATCTGCATGATGGACTCCTGATCACTATCTGGTTGAGGTTCGAAGCATTTGCGGCTCCGGCGACGCATTCCTTCTGCATCACGGTTCGAACGATAGAAACCGCGTCCCCACGCGCCCCTGACGCGCTCATTACAGTTGTGCAATGAAGGCGTCATGCGCCCGAGCGGAGGCGCAAGGACACTGACCGGGCCACATTCTCTGAATCCACGCCGAAGATGCGCATCCTGATCGTCGAAGACGAGCCCAAGACTGCCGCCTACGTCAGGAAGGGCCTGATGGAGCACGGCTACGTCGTCGACGTGGCGAGCGACGGTCTCGACGGCTTGCACCTGGCGACGACGACCGAGTACGACCTGATCCTGCTCGACGTGATGCTGCCCGGGATCGACGGCTGGTCGGTGTTGCAGGGCGTGCGCCGGCAGCGGCAGACGCCGGTGCTTTTCCTCAGCGCGCGCGACCAGGTCGACGACCGCGTCAAGGGGCTCAAGCTTGGCGCCGATGACTACCTCGTCAAGCCGTTCGCCTTCTCGGAGCTGCTCGCCCGCGTGCAGAGCGTCCTGCGCCGCGGCCTGCTGCCGCACGACCAGACACTGCGCATCGCCGACCTCGAGATCGACCCGCTGCGTCGGCGCGTCACGCGCAGTGGCGACCGCATCGAGCTGACCGCCAAGGAGTACGCGCTGCTCGAGTACTTCGCCCGCCATACTGGCGAGATGTGCTCGCGCACGCTGATTTCCGAGAGCGTCTGGGACATGAACTTCGACGGCGACACCAACGTCGTCGATGTCGCGGTGCGTCGACTGCGTGCAAAGATCGACGACCCGTATCCAACCAAGCTGATCCACACGGTGCGCGGCGTCGGCTACGTCTTCGACGCGCGCGTCGAATGAGCGCGGCCGGAGGCCTGCTGCGGCGCAGCTTGGCCCGATTCCGGCGCTCGATGACGGCGCAGATCAGCCTGTCGATCACCGCCGTATCGATCCTCATCATCGCTGTCTACGTCGCCGTCACCGGTCAGTTCATCCGTGGGGAGCTGCGCGAGGAGAACGAGCTGATATTGCTCGCCAACCTCGCCTTCTTCCGCGACGACCTCGCCGCCGCGGGCGGCGACCTCGCGCAGGCGCCGCGGCTCCTGGAACTCGCCGAGCACCGCGTGCCTCGTCTTCATGTCGCGTTGCTCGATCCCGAGAAGCGCACCGTCATCGTCAGCTCGCCGCCCAGCGTGGTTCCGCCATCGACGTTCCTCGATTCTCCGGCCCTGGACGCGACGCGGTTGCCGACCCCGGCGTCGGTTGCCGACATCGACCGCGTGCGAGAGCAGTTCGCGGATGCGACCACGACCTGGCGGTCGCCTGCCGGCAACGGCTACCGGCTGCTCACCGGGCGCGTCGAGCTACCCGCGGTAGGCGGGCAGCCGGCCCGCTCGGTCCTGGTCGCGCTCGAGGTGGACACCTTGCACACGAGCCAGGTCCGCCGACGCGACCGCCGCGACCTGTTGATCGGGATGGCGATCGCGGCCGTTCTGGCGAGCGCCATGGGCCTGTGGATCGCGCGGCGGATCGTCGTCAGCGCGCGCCGACTCGGCGCGGCAGCCAGCCGAATCGGCGCACGTGCTCTGGACGAGCGACTGCCGCTCGACGACTCGCCGGTCGAGTTGGTCGAGTCGACGATGGCGTTCAATCACATGCTCGATCGGCTGCAGAAAGCGTTCGAACGGTTGTCGGCGTTTTCGTCCGACCTCGCTCATGACCTGCGCACACCGGTGGGCAACCTGCTCGGAGAGGCACAGGTGGCGTTGTCGCGGCCGCGCAGCGCGGCAGAGTACCGCGGCGTGCTCGAGTCGGCGGTCGAGGAGTACGAACGACTGTCTCGCATGATCGGCAACATGCTGTTCCTGGCCAATGCCGACAACGAGCAGGCGGCCTTCTCTGCCGGGTGGATCGATCTCGCTCCCGCGCTGGATCGCGTGATCGGCTACTTCGAGTTGCTGGCAGAGGAGCGAGCCGTCGTGCTGGAGAGGTCGGTGCGGTCAGCGCCGGGCGTCCCCCTCCGCGTCTGGGCTGACGAGACGATGCTCGTCCGCGCGCTCAGCAATCTGGTCTCGAACGCGCTGCGGCATGCCGAATCGGGCAGCCGGGTCGAGATCGCGGCGTACGTCGAACACGCCGGGGGCTGCACGATCGAAGTGTCGAATACAGGGGCGCCGATCCCGTCAGAGCAGCAGACACGTATCTTCGAGCGGTTCTATCGCGGGGACGCATCTCGACACGGATCGTCATCGGGGTCCGGGCTCGGCTTGGCGATCGTCCGGTCGATCATGGAACTGCACGTCGGTACCGCGACCGTGTTCAGCGCGCCTGGCCAGCGTACCGTGTTCGTCCTCCGCTTCCCGTCGCAGCCGGCAGCGACAACTGGCCGAGAGTGATTTGGAAAGGGCTCGATTCAGCGAGTGCT
>Ga0068859_100000134_pt1 | contig 69536 bp, 55 predicted proteins | sample KBSSwiS22_FD_66585 | JGI IMG/M metagenome (GOLD analysis project Ga0068859, IMG submission 66585) | Switchgrass rhizosphere microbial communities from Kellogg Biological Station, Michigan, USA - KBS Switchgrass S2-2 | ecosystem: Host-associated > Plants > Roots > Rhizosphere > Soil ...
ACGAGATGGCGCACATGTGGTTCGGCGACCTGGTGACGATGCGCTGGTGGGACGACCTGTGGCTCAACGAGTCGTTCGCCGAGTACCTGGCCCGCCGGGTGACCCCGCTGGTGACGGGCCTGCCGGCCGGGCCGGACTTCGCCGCGTTCCGCAAGAGCTGGGGCTACGCCGCCGACCGCCGCGCCACCACCCATCCGGTCGCCGGCAACGGGGCGACCGATGCCCGCGCTGCGCTGGACGACTTCGACGGCATCTCCTACGCCAAGGGCGCCAGCGTGCTGCGGCAGCTCGCCGCCTATCTCGGTGAGGACATGTTCCTCGCCGGCCTGCGCGCGCACATCCGCCAGCACGCCTACGGCAACGCGACGTTCGCCGACCTGCTCGCGTCCTGGTCCGCCCACGCGGGCCCCGGCACTCCCAGCGGGGCCGATCTCACGCGCTGGGCCGACGAGTGGTTGCGCCGCGCCGGCGTCGACGTCATCGCCGTCGAGTCCGGCCCGACGGGGACTGTTCTTCGCCGCCTGCCACCGCAGTTCGGGCCGGCGGCGGACCGGCCTCACGCGATGACCGTCGCGGTTCTCCCCGGTGGGGGCGAGCCAGCCGACGTCGTCCTCGGCGGCGTGCCGGTCCCGGTGCCGACGGCCGGCCCCGGCGAGGTCGTGCTGCCGAGCGCCGGTGACGAGACCTGGGCGACGATCCGACTGGCCGCCGACCAGTGGGAGCGCCTGCCGGCCGTGCTGGCGGTGACCGGTGACTCCACGGCCCGTGTGGTGGCGTGGAACGCGCTGCGCACCGGCCTGGCCGACGGGCTGGTGACACCCGAGCTGGCGGTGCGGGCGGTCGCGGCCGGCCTGCCGAACGAGCTCGACGTCGTCACCGCCAGGCTGCTGCCGTGGATCACCGCCGCGGTGCCCGTGTACCTCGCGCCGGGTCCCGGGCGGGCGGCGGCGAGCAGCATCCTGGCCGACGTGGCGCACCGGCTGCTCGCGGACGCGAAGCCTGCCAGCAGCCTTCAGCTGACCGCGGCCCGCGGCTGGGTCGGCCTCACCGAGGACCTCGGCGCGCTGCGCGACTGGCGGCAGGGGAGCGAACCGTTCGCCGGCCTGACCGTCGACGACGAGCTGAGCTGGCTGGTTTTGGAACGGCGAGCCGCCCTCGGCGACCTGACCCCCGACCAGATCGACGAGGCCTACGCCGCGGACCGCACGGCGTCCGGCCTGGTCCACGCCACCCGCTGCCGGGCGCTGCGCCCCGACCCGGCCGCGAAGGCGGCGGCGTGGGCAGAGCTCGTCGACCCGGCGGGCGCGATGTCCCACTACCAGCTGTCCGCGCTGGCCGGCGGCATCTGGGTGGCGGGGCAGGAGGACCTGGCCGCGCCCTACGCGCGGCGCTGGTTCGACGACCTGCCGGCGACGGCCGCGTTCCGGGGCACCATGTCGCTGTCGCGGCTCGCCGAGCTGTGCTTCCCAGCGCTTGCCGTCACCCAGGAGACCCTCGCCTGGGCCGAACAGTTCGCCGCGCGCTCCGACCTCCCGTCGGGCCTGCGCCGCACGGCCTCCGACGGCGCCGACGACCTGCGCCGCGCCCTGGCCGTCCGCACCGCGGCCTGCTGAACCACAGGGCGGCCGTGAGGGCGAGGCCCCAGGCGAGGAACCACGGATCCCACAGATAGGCGTGCCAGGCGAGGGCCGTACGGCGTCGGACTGCGGGCCGGACCGCGCTGACCATCCTCACACTGCTCCCGTCGCGACCTGGTCCACTCTGGGTTCGAGCATCACCCTCCGCTAAGCTACCGACACGTATCGGCGAGCATGGAGTGCGCGTCGCAGGACGATCGGAGGCCGGTCGGGCAGGATTCGCTGTACGCCGAGAATGCCCGCTCCGACCTCCCAGCTGGTGGGCGCTTTCGTCGGCGTGCCGGAGCCGTGGGCGGGCGCTCATCATTGCGCCGGCAATGAGCTGACCGGATGCGGTCGGCGTGACGACGGAGGCTGGATGCTGAACAGGAATATCCGTCCGGGTCACCTGTTACTCTGCGGCCTGACGCTGACCGCCGTGCTGACGTCGGCGTGCGGGCACAAAGACGACGCAGGCCTGTTCGCCAGTCCGGGTGGGGGCGGGGGAGCGGGCGCCGAGACCGCCAGCGCCGCCGGTGCCGCCGGTGCGGCCGGCGACTTCGGGACGGCCAAGGGTATCTGCGGGCCGGGCTCGCCGAGCGGCGCGCCGGCCCGGGGGGTCTCCGCCAGCACCATTCAGATCGGCGTGCTCAACGACGCCGGCAACCAGCTCCAGCCGGGCCTCGGCCAGATATACGTCGACGCTGCCGAGGCATTCGCCTCGTGGTGCAACGCGGCCGGCGGCATCAACGGCCGCCAGATCAAGATCGCCTCGCGGGACGCCATGCTCACCCAGGCCCCGGCCCGCATCGTCGACGCCTGCCAGAGCGACTTCATGCTCGTCGGCGGAGCGACTCCCTTCGACGACGGCACCGTGGCGCCGCGGGAGAAATGCGGCCTCGGCTCGATTCCGACCTATGTCGCCTCGGCGACGGCGCAGCGGTCGGGGCTGCAGGCCCTGGTCAACCGCGGGCCGGTGACCCAGGCGAACGTCATGCTGGCAAAGCGGCTGCTGGAACGCTTTCCCGACGCCATGGCGCGCATCGGCTGGTCGACCGTCGACGTCGCCTCGTTCATCGCGCCCAACGAGGTCAACATCGCGGCGGTCAGGCAGATCGGCAGCAAGGTCGTCTCGTTCCAGCGGATCCCGATCACGGCGTCGAACCTCCGTACGTATATCCAGCCGTTGAAGGGCGCCACGAACGCCTTCGTGCTGCCGCCGATCGACGCGAACCTGACCCTGCAGGCCATGGTCGACGTCGGCTACGAACCGGAGGTGATGCTCGACCTGGCCAGCTCCACCTACGGCCCGCCGACCACCGAGGCGTTCAAGGCCCTGCCGCAGGTGAAGGCGCCCTACTACGTGCAGCTCCCGTACACGCCGCTGGAACTGGCCGATCAGGTCCCCGCGGTCGCGCTGGTGCGCGACCTGTTGAAGAAGCAGGGCGCCGACCCGGATGTTCCCGTGGCCGTGGAGGCCATGTCATCCTGGGTGCTGTTCGCCCAGTCCGCCGCGGCCTGCGGCGACGACCTGACGGTCGGCTGCGTCATCGGCACCGCGAAGCGGCAGAAGGCGTTCGAGGCGGGCGGGCTGGTGGGGCCGGTGGACATCTCCGACCCGCTGGCGGCGCCCTGCGAGATGATCATCTCTGGTTCGGCGGCAGGCTACCGGTACGACAAGGTGATGACCAGGCCCACCGACGGCCTGTACAACTGCGACCGGTCGAACGTCGTGGAGCTGGCGCCGTGAGCGAGTTCGTCGGCTTCACGTTCTCGGGCCTCGCGACCGCCTCGATCTACGCGATCGTCGCCTGCGGCCTGACGCTGACCTACACCACCACCGGCATCTTCAACTGGGCGCACGGCGCCCTGGCCGCCGCCGGCGCCTTCTTCTACTGGCAGCTGGCGGTGGGCTGGGACCTGCCGGTCTGGCTGGCGGTCGTCCTCACCATCGGCGTGCTCGGCCCAGGGCTGGGCCTGCTGATGGCCTCGCTCACCACCCGGCGGCTGCAGGGCACGTCGGAGACCACCCGCATGGTCGCCACGCTCGCCCTGCTGCTCGGGTTCATCGCCGGGATCAACTGGATCTGGGATCCCAGCGTGCAGCGCCGGGTCCCGCCGCTCTTGCGCGGCAAGGCGGTCGAGCTCGCTGGCCAGCGCATCCCGTACGCCGACCTCGTCACGATCCTGGTCGCGCTCGTCGCGGCCGTCGGCATCTACCTGCTGCTGCACCGCACCCGCCCCGGCGTGGCGATGCGGGCCGCCGTCGACGACCGCCGGCTCGCGACGCTCAACGGCACCGTCCTCGCCCGGACCGACACCCTGTCCTGGACGATCAGCGCCAGCCTCGCCGTCCTCGCCGGCATCCTCATCGCCCCCCGAGGACTCAGCGCCGTCAACCTCTCTCTGGTGCTCATCAACGCCTTCGCCGCGTCGGTGTTCGGCCGGTTGCGCAGCCTGCCGGTGACCTTCGCCGGCGCGCTGCTCGTCGGCCTGGCGGGCGACTACGGGCAGGGCTACGTGGGCAGCCGCGACGTTCCCGGCGGCCAGTACCTGCTGGGCGCGGTCCAGGTCATCCCGGTCCTGCTGCTGTTCGTCGTGCTGGTCACGCTGCCGCAGGCGGGGCTGCGCGGCCTGCGGGGACTGCGCATCCGGGAGGTCGCCCCGGTCCCCAGCTGGACGGGGGCCGGCGTGCTGGCCGGCGCGGTCGTGGCCGGCACGGTCGCACTGGTGCCGTTGCTCGCGCCCGGCGACCTCAACCAGCTGACCCGGGTCTGGGGGATCGCCATCGTCGGGCTGTCCCTGGTGCCGCTGGTCGGCTGGGCGGGCCGGCTGTCCGTGTGCCCGCTGGCCTTCGCCGCCGTCGGGGCGGTCATCGCCTCGCACCTCGGCGCGTCCGGCAACCCGCTCGTCCTGCTCCTGTCCGCCGCCTCCGCGGGCCTGGTGGGGCTGCTGGTGGCGCTGCCCGCGCTGCGCCTGTCAGGCCTCTACCTCGCGCTGGCGACGGCTGCGTTTGCGGTCATCCTGGAACGCTGGATCTTCCAGCTGCCCGCGTTCACGGCGGTGCTGCGGATCCCGTTCACCGACGTCACGCTCTATCGGCACCAGATCACGATCTTTCCCGGCGACAGCCTAGCCATCGAACGCTTCCGCTTCCTCGGGATCGACACCGGTGACGACAAGGCATACCTGATCTTCGGCGCGGTGCTGTTCGCGCTCCTGACTCTGGGCATGACCGCGCTGCGCCGCAGCCGATACGGGACGCGCCTCATCGCCCTGAAGGACAGCCCGGTGGCCTCCGCGACCCTCGGCCTCGGCGAACGGGGGCCGACGCTCGCCGTGTTCGCCCTGTCGGCGGCGATCGCGGGCGTCGGCGGAGCGGTGTACGGCGCGGCCATGCAGCGGCCCTCCGCCGACTCGTTCAGCTTCTTCAACGGGCTGACCGTGCTGCTGGCCGTCGTGATCCTCGGCGTCTCGTCGGTCGGCTCGGCGCTCGGGGCCGGCCTGTTCCTCGGCGGACCGACGCTCGCCAACCTGGTCCCCTCGCTGTCCCAGCTGTCCGCCTCCTCGATCGCGACCGCAGGCATCGGCCTGGGCGGCAACCCGAACGGCCTGCTGCCCATGGTCGGCCCCGCGCTGCGCGCGGCGCTGCGGCGCAGGTGGCTCCTGCTGTCCGGCCTCGCCGCGATCGTGGCCGGCTACCTCCTCGCGCTCACCGAGGTCGTCGGCAACTGGGTCTTCGTCGAGGTGGTCGTCGCCGTCCTCGTAGTGTGGGCCGCCGCGGCCGTCGCCGGCGTGGGCGCGCCGCTGCCCGCGCCCGACGGCCCGCGCGCCGACGGGCTGAGCGGGGCACCGGGCCTGCTCGGCCTGCGCCAGGCATTCACCGCGTCGGACCGCCAGGTGCTCGACCACCACCTCGGCCTGCCGAACCTCCCAGCCCCGGGGGGCCTGCCGGACCCGCCGGACCTGCCAGATCCGCCAGATCCGCCAGATCCGCTGGGCCTGCCGGGCCCTCCGGGCCGGCGGGAGCCGGCGTTGGCCGGCCCTCGGCCCGACGACGACCGCGGCCCGGGCGGTAGCGGTGGGGCTTGAGACGCAGGGCGTGGTGGTCAGGTTCGGCGGCCGGGTCGCCAACGACGACGTCAGCGTCGACGCCCCCGACGGCCTGGTCACCGGGCTGATCGGGCCCAACGGTGCCGGCAAGACGACGCTGTTCAACGTCATCACCGGGACGCTGCGGCCCGCCGCGGGCCGGGTGCTGCTGAACGGCGTGTCCCTCGACGGGGTCGCGCCGCACCGGCGGGCCAGGCGGGGGCTGGGGCGCACCTTCCAGCGCCTCGAGCTGTTCGGCTCACTGACCGTGCGCGCCAACGTGCGGGTCGCCGCCGACTGGCACTCGAAGAACCGGGCCGAGGCGGCGGAGACGACCGAGCGCCTGCTGGAGCAGTTCGAGCTGACGGACGTCGCGGACACCCTCGCCAGCGGCGTGAGCACCGGAACCGGCCGCATCGTGGAGCTCGCGCGGTGCCTGGCGGCCCGGCCGACGGTGCTGCTGCTGGACGAGCCGGCCTCCGGCCAGGACGCGGCCGAACGGGCGCGGTTCGCGCGGACGCTGCGCCGCCTCGCCGGCGACGGGATGGCCATCCTGCTGGTGGAGCACGACATGGACCTCGTCATGGAGGTCTGCGACCGGCTGCACGTGCTTGACTTCGGCCACGTCATCGCCAGCGGCACGCCCGAGCAGATCCAGGCCGACCCGCGGGTGCGAGCGGCCTACCTGGGCGACGAGGAGGTCGCGTGACCATGCCCGGCGGCCAGAGCATGCCCGGCGGCCAGAGTACGCCCGGCGGCGTGACCGTGCCCGGCGGCCAGCCGCCGCTGCTCGAGCTCCGGCACCTGCGGGCCGGCTACGGCGAGATCGAGGTCCTGCACGGTGTCACCATCACGGTCCGGGCCGGCGAGGTGCTGGGCGTGCTCGGCCCGAACGGCGCCGGTAAGTCGACGATGGTGTCGGTCATGGCCGGCCTCGTCCGCCCCGCGTCCGGCGACCTGCTGCTCGGCGGCCGGCGGGTGACCGGGGCCGATCCGGCGCGGCTCGCGCGCCTCGGCCTGTGCCTGATCCCGGAGGGCCGGGGCGTGTTCCCGAACCTCAGCGTCGCCGAGAACCTGTGGATGATGACGCCTCGCGGGCGGGCGCGCGCCGAGACCGCGGACCGGGTCTTCGATGTGCTACCGGACCTGAGAGACCGGCGGGCCGAGCTGGCCGGCAGCCTGTCCGGGGGGCAGCAGCAGATGCTCGCGATGGCACGCGCGCTCGCCACCGACCCGGCGGTCCTGCTGCTGGACGAGCTGTCGATGGGGCTGGCTCCGCGCGTCGTCACCCAGCTGTACGAGGCCGTCGCGCGGATCGCCGGCACCGGCGTGACGATCGTCGTCGTCGAGCAGTTCCTGCGCACCCTGCTCGGCGTCGCCACGAGCGCCGTCGCGCTCGTCGGCGGGCGGGTGGTGCTGTCCGGCACGCCCGACGAGGTCGCGCCGCGGCTGCACGACGCCTACCTTTCCGGTTCCGCCCGCTGATGCGCGCGCAGGCCGGCCTCGACCAGGCTGACACGTTCCCGCGGGAGAGAAGATGACCATTGGAAGCACCTCGTCAGATACCCCGTCTACCCCGTCTACATCGTCCGTCGCCTCGCCAGGTACTTCGGCCGTCCCGTCCTCCGCGTCGCCGGACCGGGTGGAGCGTTTCCTCGCCGACGTCGCCGAGCTGCAGTCGAGCACCGGGGATCGCAACACGCGGCTGGCCCGGGTCGGTGCAGCGCTGATGGCCGCCGGTGTGGTCGTCGCCGTGCTGGCGCTGTTGCTCTCGCAGACGAGTGACAACGTCTACGACCAGATGACCGACCTGTCTCTCGGCATCGCGGGGCTCACGGTCGCGCTCGTGGGGACAGGCATGTTCCTGCACCACTCGCTGGCGCAGTTCTTACGTTTCTGGATGCTGCGGCTTCTCCTGGAGGGCCGGCGGCCGTTTCCCCCGGGGTCGGATGACCACAGGGAGCACGAGTCCGCCGGCCCATCGTCCTCCTAGGCGGTGCGACCTGGAGTGCTACTTGGCGGCGCTGTCGGGCCAGTTGGTGTTGCTGACCAGCTCGGGGTGGGCGCCGCCGAACGCGGTCGCTGCCGTCGCGTCCCCGCGCAGCTGGGCACACAGCCAGGCGGTGACGTAGCCGAGGAAACCATTCGGGCCGTTGCGGTCCTGAATGGTGTTGTGGTCGGCCTTCTTCCCGGCGGAGTTCTGGATGAGGCCGAGTACGGCATGGCCCGGTACCTGCTGGTAGAAGGCCTGCTCGGTCGAGATGCTCGTGATGATGGAGTCGAGGGTGCCGTGCGTGCCGGCGAGGAAGGTGGGCTGGCGGAGCTGGGCCGGGTCGAACGTGCAGTCGCTCTTCGTCGGGCAGTCCGAGTTCGTCCCGATCCACATCTTGTTGGGCAGTGAGAAGGTCACGACGGTGTCAAACAGCGTCGGGTTGTTGGTGGCCGCCCGGACCGCGCCGCCGGCGCCCTGAGAATGACCGAGAGCGGCCACGCTGTTCACGTCGAGGCGGCCCTGGAAGACGCTTCCGGCTGTGCCGGCCTGGGCGATGAGGTACTGCACCCCGGCCGTCATCGCCCGGCCGCTGCCGGTGTTGGCCTGGTCCGGGGCGATCACCGTGAATCCGTACGACGCGAGATGGCTGAGCAGGACGGAGTACAGGTCGACGGTCCCGTTGGTGCCGTTTCCCCACGTGACGATCGGGCTGGCGAAGCCGAGCGCCGAATAGTCGGCCGGCCGGAAGATCTTGTAGGGCGTGCTGCCCGACACGTCCGTCAGGACCTGCGTCGTGACGGCGTAGCGCCCGACCGGCGAGAAGCCAGCCTCGATGGAACTGGCCGCCGCGGCGGCGCTCGGCGCGAGGACCGGCGGGCGGGTGGGCACCTGTGCGACGGCCAGCGCCAGCACGACCGCCGCGAGCGCGTCGAGCCGCCGGAATGTGCCTACGGCTCGGCGTGCGGCGGCGCCGTCACGGCGGCCGGCTAAGTTCACCGGGGATAGTTGCACTGCGCCACCTCTTTCGTGTCCGGCGATCGTTTGGGCAACTTGCTGTTAACGCGTTGTCCATAATTCGATCAAGGACCCTGAGTGGCGAAATGTCAACAAGCAAACAAACGTCCCTGAGTGTGAAGCGTCCGGGCCGGTGTGGGCGGGTGTGGGGGACGGGTCGCGCGTGACGGTGCGGCGATGTCGCCGAAGGTCTAAGGGGAATCCGCCGAGCAGGTCGTTGATGGCTGTGATGTCGCGCGGCCGGACCGCGGACTGTCGCTCGCGCGCCTCTTCCTTTGGCGCAAGATCTAGTTACTGACCGGTAGCACCAAAGTGCCGCAGGCGGAGTAGCCAGTGACGCGCTGTGACGGTGCCGCGTGGCGCCGGGGTCGGTCGTGGCGGGAGGTGTCGGGGCGGGAAGTGTCGTGGCCGCGCCTCGAGGCTCGTGCGTGCGCGAAGGCGGAGAGTGGTTGCCGGCCTTGCGGGCGCTCGATGTGTCTCCGCGCACCGTCCGATGTCGTTGGGCCCGGAGAAGTCGGGTGTGCAAGGCTTCCGTCACCTTGGGTCGCGCCGAGCTCAGGACTGGATGAGCACGGGTGCAGGACGCGGGGGTCGCCGCCAGGCGGCCCCCGCGATGCGTTCCGGCGAACCCGGTGTTGAGTCAGCTCCTCATGCCGGGCAGGGAGCAGGAGCGCTGCCGGCCCGGGCGTTGTGAGCGGATGCAGGATGCGTTCGACCTCCGTATGGTCGGCGGTCGCCGTGAGGCCGCGTCCCGTCGTGGCCGAGTCCCGGGTGTTCCGTTTGACGCGGAGCGTGGTCAGAGCACTAGGGTCAGTCACATCGCCCTTGCTCGTGCAACCCGTTCGTCGAAGTCGCGAACGATCCCGGCTTCTGACAGAGGGAGACTGCAACGTGGAGTATCGGCAGCTCGGCAGGACGGGCGTAGAGGTCAGCACCCAGTGCCTTGGCGCGATGATGTTCGGCGCGTTCGGCAACGCCGACCACGATGACTCGGCACGGATCATCAACCAGGCGCTCGACGCCGGCATCAACTTCATCGACACCGCCGACGTTTACTCCTTCGGCGAGAGCGAGACGATCGTCGGCAAGGCGATCAAGGCCCGGCGGGACGACGTGGTGCTGGCCACCAAGGTGTTCAACCCGATGGGCAAGGACCGCAACATGCGCGGCGGCTCCCGGCGCTGGATCACACGGGCGGTCGAGGACAGCCTGCGCCGACTGGAAACCGACTACATCGACCTCTACCAGGTGCACCGGCATGACTGGAACACCGACCTGGAGGAGACCCTTGGCGCGCTGACCGACCTGGTCCGCGCCGGCAAGGTGCGCTACCTGGGCTCCTCGTCGTACCCGGCGGACTGGATCGTCGAGGCGCAGTGGGCCGCCCAGCGGCGCAACACCGAGCGTTTCGTCTGCGAACAGCCCCAGTACTCGATCTTCGCTCGGTCGATCGAGGAGGCGGTTCTCCCGGCCTGCCAGCGGTACGACATCGGCGTCATCCCGTGGAGCCCGATGGCCGGCGGCTGGCTGACCGGCAAGTACCGACGCAATGAGACGGCCCCGGAAGGCTCGCGCTTCTCGAGGAGCGGAGCATTCACCCGTGGGGTCGACGAGGACCCGTCGTCACCGGCCCGCTATGACGCCGTCGAACAGCTGCAGGAAATCGCCGACGGGGCCGGGCTGAGCCTTACCCACCTGGCGCTGGCGTTCGTCGCCAACCATCCGGCGGTCACCTCGGTCATCATCGGTCCGAAGAGCGCCGAGCAGCTCGACGGCGTGCTCGGCGCCGCCGACGTACGGCTCGACGCATCGGTCCTGGACGCGATCGACGAGGTGGTCCCGCCCGGCACCGACATCGCCGGGATCAACCACATGACCGGTAACCCTGCCCTCAACCCGAACCTGCGCCGCCGCTGACAGATCCGGCCCATGCCGGCCGCCCGCCGGACGACCGGGCAGGGCCCGGCCGGGGCCGGGGCGCCCGGCAAAGGCTGACCACGACAGCAGCCCGCGGCGCCACGCGCGAGGCCCGCCGCCCGCCGCCTCGACCGGCGCGCGACGGGCCCGGCGAGTGGCCGGCGGTGCGATCTCGACGGCCGGCCCGATTGACACGGCAGCCGCTGGCACGGTATTTCTATTGGAAATTCCGCCGCCACCGGCGGCGAGGTCGTGACAATTTCGCTTCGACTGGATCTGATCAAGCCACGGCCGAACAGCCAGGAGGACGAATGGCGCGACTGATCGTCGGTACCGAGGGTTATCTGCTGCCGACCGACACCGACATCGACCAGCTGGCCGACCGGATCGCCACCGCCATGACCGGGCGGCAGGGAATCGCCATTGCCGTCGTCGGCGACGAGGACCAGGAGCTCAGGCTCATCGTCAACTGCGGCCTGGTGGAGCAGATCGTCATCGACTCCGCGGCCGACGACGACGGGATCACCACCAAGGGCGGAAGAATCAGCGGAAAGTATGGGTCTTGACCATCTTTCCCACTAGATTTGCGGCCCGCGGGCCCGAGATTCGGATTTTCTCGGTCGCCGCCCGTTCTCAGGCGCCCGTCCGCGGTTCGCGCCGCCAGCCGGCATGCGACGGCAGCGGCGCTTCGAGCGCGTTCAGCAGGCGTTTGAACTCCCGCTCGGCGCGCGGGCCCTGAGCGAGGTTCACCGAGGTCAGCATGCTCAGTCGGGTCGGCAGGTCGCCGTCGAGCCGAGCGATCTGTACGGGCACCAGCCGGTAGCGCCCTTCGGAAACACCAAGGTTCTGCGCGAGTACGTTCTCGAAATGCGCGAAGCCGTCCCTCAGATAGGCCGGGGAGAGGATGACGAGCGTCCGCCTGCTCTGCTCGATGCCGCGTTCCATGTTGACCACACGGGCGACGCCAGGCTGTCCCACGTCACCAGACACGGCCACCCGCAGGCCGGCCTGTTCCAAACGCGGCAGCAGCCAGTTCCAAACCCAGGTCGTGTCCGGCTCGCGGTCGACGTAGCTGATGTACGCGTCGTAGCGGAAACCGTCGTCGTACCTGGCCACCGTGCCCCGTCGGCCGCCGCCGTACAGCGCGACGGGGAAGTTCTCCTCGAGGTTGCCCTTGAAGACCGGATGCTGCCCGGGTGAGTCAGCGGTGACCTTCGGCTGCACGTATTCGAAGAGGTCGAAGACCCGGACGAGCCCGTCGTCGCTGGCGACGCCGCCGTCCAGGCCGGCGAGCAGATGCAGGGTGAAGAGGCTGTTGGCCGCGCCGGGCAGGACGACCGAGAACTCGTCGTCGCGGGAGGAGGCCAGGATCGCCCGCCCGCGCCCGCTGGCCAGCGCCTCGTAGCCGGCTTCCGACAGCCCGGGTTCCGACAGGCCGGGTTCCGCCAGCCCGGCGTCCGGGCCCAGATCGGGTCCCGCCGCCGACTTCGGCGTGCCGATGCCACCGGCGTGGCAGCAGTCGAAGACGACGAGCACCCGGCGGGCCGGCAGCCGCCCGAGCGCCTGCCCGAACTCGTCGCCCGAGATAGCGGTGCGCGCCAGGGCTGCGGGCGAGGTGCTGGCGGCGTCCGCCGGCAGCAGGTAGTCGCCGGCGCGCGGCCCGCTGCGGATCCGGATGCCGTGACCGGACAGGTAGAGGAAGACGGTCCCGTCGGGGCTTGACCGCTCGGCGAGGTCCGCGAGCTCCCTGCGCAGGGCCTGCCCAGTCGCCTGGGCGTCGATGAGCAGCCGGGTGTTCTCGGGCCGGTGGCCACCGCGGGCGGGATCGATCAGGAACGCGTAGACGTCGCGGGCGTCGCTGACGACGACCGGCGGCAGCGGCCGGATGTGCTGGTAGGCGGCGATACCGACGACGAGCCCGTGGGCATCCGCCATCGATTCCATGAAAAGGCCCCCAGGAGTGGACGGACGCGTTCCGGACATTGGAGATGGCCGACCGCAAGGGTAAAGCGCCACGGTGGAGGCCCGCGGTACAACGGCAACGGTGTCAGCTTCGCGACATTGATGGCGTCCTGGGACCGTCGAGATCGGGGTGTTTTGTCCGTGAGGTACCGAAGGGGCTCGTGGTGACGCCTGCCCCGGCCCTGAGTGTGGCCGCCCGCCTGCCGATTTCGCCGCGGCGGCCAGCGGCTTCACCCGCCCGCGCCCCGGCCGCCGTACCCGTCATCGCCAGACCCTGCGGAACCACCGGTACAAATATTCGGGAGATCTGACAGTCTGGCTGAGCGGACGGTACGGCTGGTGTGACCTGCGGCCTTGCACGGCCGGTCGCGCCGCGCAATGGCCAGGAATCGTGTTGTCCGCCGGCTGGCGAGGCGGCGCGGCGACGACGTCCCTCACCGCGTAACGTTCTCGCCATCCGCCTGGGCTGCCGAATAAACCGTTGCCAGGTCGGTTGTCTCTCTGTAGTCTTGCCCGTGAGTGTCCACGCAAGTGCATCGACACGCGGATCCTCGCTGTCGGTCGGCGGCGTGTGTCTTCTTGGATGTCGTTGTCGCAAAACAAATTTCATCGATGGCTGTGCGTTGATCGGGCGGGGGACGGTCGGCATGGACAGCGCACAACTCGAGTCCCCGCCGCGGGCGCGGGACCAGTCAGATCTTTTTGTCGTCTATGCCGAGGCCGACGGCGCGTGGGTCCATGGTTTCCTGCTCCCGGCGATCGGCCTCGACGGCCGGTCGGTGCGTACTCCGGAGAATTTCTCGGTCGGCGGTGTGCTGGTCGACGAGTTCGAGCAGGCGGTAACGTCCGCGCGCTTTACCGTACTCGTTCTGTCACGCGCCTTCGCGGCGAGCAGGTGGGCCGGGTTCGCGGAGCGGCTGGCGTCGCACGACAACGTTCTACAGAACTCGGCCAGAGTCGTTCCGCTGCTCCTCGAGCAGTACGAGATTCCGCTGCGGCTTGACTTCTTGGTTCGGTTGGACTGTACGTCGCGGTCGCGGTGGGAAGGTGAGGCGGCCCACCTTCGGGAGCTGCTCCACCGCGACCCGCCCCGGCCGGAACGGCTGCCATGTCCATATCCAGGCTTGCGCCACTTCGGCCAGGAGGAAAGCGCTCTCTTCTTCGGGCGCGCACAAGAGACCGAGCACATCTGCCGCCTCCTGCGACTGCACAGCCTCGTGGTCGTGACGGGACCGTCCGGATCCGGGAAGTCGTCGCTGCTGTCGGCGGGGGTGCTGCCTCGCCTTCTGACCACGGGCGCCGACCGCTGGCTGGTGCGGACGCTGCGCCCCGGTTCCGGGACGCTGCGGGCGCTGACCGACCTGCTCGGCAGCGATGGCGTGTACGGGTCTGACGACCGGCTGCGCGGACAGGTGGATGCGCTGCTCGCCGCATCTGCGCCGGATGCGCGGCTGCTGCTGGTCATCGACCAGGCGGAGAGCCTGTTCCTGCTGCCGCCGGGCGGGGACCGCAGCACGCTGCTGGGCCTGCTGCACCGGCTGCGCGGGCTGCCGCGCTGCGCCGTCGTGCTGGCGCTGCGCGCCGACTTCCTCGGCGACCTGGTCACGTCGGTGCTGTGGCCCATCGGTGACGGCGAACAGGTGATCGTCGCTCCGCTGCGCGGGGAGGCGCTGCGTGAGGCGATCGTCCGGCCCGCGCAGGACGTCGGCGTCCACTTGGAGCCCGTGCTCGTCGAGCGGCTCCTGCGCGACGCGGGGGAGGAGGCGGCGGCGCTGCCGCTGCTGCAGGAGACGATGGTGCTGCTCTGGGAGCGGCTGTCCCATCGGCTGCTGACCGTCCCCGCGTACGAGGCACTGGGCGTCGACGGGCGCAACGGGCTCACGGTGGCCCTGACGACCCGGGCGGACGCCGTGCTGGCCAGGCTTTCCTCTGCCCAACGGCCGATCGCGCGCCGGATCTGCATACGGTCCGTCCGCCTCGGCGTCGGCCGTCAGGACACCCGCCGGCCGCAGACGGAGCGCTCGCTGCGCATCCTCGGCGAGGACGCGCAACTATTCGCCGCCACGCTGCGGGTGCTGACGGACAATCGGCTCGTCACGGTCAGCCGGGCGGACGGCGAGGAACCGACCGTCGAGCTAGCCCACGAGGCGATGATCACGCATTGGTCCACCCTGCGCGACTGGATCAGCGAGAGTCGCGAAAACGAGGTCGTCCGCCGCCGGATCGAGCGGGACTCCGACGACTGGCGGCGCGACGGCCGCGACTCAGGCGGCCTGTATCAGCGTCGACGGCTCGCCGAGGCGCTCGAGTGGACCCGGCACGGCGAGCACCCGCTCAGCCGCAATGCCCTCGCCTTCCTGGCCGCCGGCCGCCGCCGCCGGCAGCTGGTGCGGTTGTTCCTGTCAGTGGTCGCCTCGGCGGCGTTGGCTGGCGTGGTCTGGCTGTCCATCGCTCCGACGCGCGAGTGGTGGCTGCGCCACCAAGCCCGGGGGCTCTCACCCACGGTCAGCCTTGCCGCCGCCACCGCCATCGTCGGCGCCGACAACCGAAAGGTCACCTTCCCGGCACTGTCGGTCGACGTTCACGAGGTCTCCAACGAGCAGTACCGGCTGTGTGTCCGGGCATCGCGGTGTGTCGACCCCGTCGAGCCGGCCGACGACGCCCACTACGCCCGTGGCGACCGGGACCTGCCGGTGCAGTTCGTCACGGCGTACGACGCGGCGCGGTTCTGCGCCTGGCTGGGCCGGCGGCTGCCCACGGAGGACGAGTGGGAACGCGTGGCGCGCGGGACCGACGGCCGACGCTACCCATGGGGTGGTACCCCACCCCGGCAAGGCCAGGTCAACGCCATCATCGATGACCGCGCACCGGCTGGCCCGGTTGGCATCGACGACCTGCGGCTTTCGGGCGGACAGAGCCCGGACGGCGTCCAGCAGCTGATCGGGAACGTCAGGGAATGGACTGCCACCACGGTCGAGCAGACCGAGGACGGGGCGGTCAGGCGGCTGGGCGACTGGAACGGCCGTGACCTGGTGGTCGGCTTGGCCGTCAAGGGCGGCAGCTGGGAGTCAGAGGCGCGCACGGCCGACAAGGCCGAGCTGGGGGATCCGGCCGTGCCGTTCGGTGGGACCGGCTTCAGATGTGTCGCGACGAAAGGATGAACGAGATGGCAGAGTCCTCGAGCAGCGAGGCCGGGGCGGTGTCCAGTGCGCAGGGGCCTGTTGTCGTCGGTCCTCCTGATGGCCCGGGCTGGCACCCGGGCACGGGTGGTACCACCGTCCCGGGCAGTTCCGGAGACGAACACCGGCGACCCGGCAAGGACCCGGACGAGCCGGTCATTCCGGGGATAGAGCCGCGCCAGCTGAAGTTCGACTTCCAGAGCGATGACGGACAGAAAGCGGTGTTCCGCGCTCTCGTCACGTATCGCATGGCCCCCGGGTCGCCTGTCTTCGCCGTCACGGTGACGGTGCCCTCGGCGCGTGGGGACGAGGCTGCGACGGCGGACATCCAAAGACTCCTCGCCGGGTTCAAGGCGTTCTTCATGCTCACGGAGCCGTTCGGTCTCGCAGCGGACAAGGGCACCACGGACCGGGATTACCGGCCCGGCCCGGTGACCTCACTGCCGGCCGTGACCGGAGCCGAGCCCGCGGACAACGAGGCGACGGCGGACAACGAGGCGACGGCGGACGACCGGCCGGTGGTTGAGATCGAGCTGGAGCTGGTGGAGGTCGACGGGTCGGGCGAGACGTACGGCGTGGTGGCGCTGCTCGAAGGCGAAATCACCGCAGATGAGGAAATCCCCACGCTGGAGGCAAAGAAGACCATCTCCGGCGGCCCTCACCTCTATTTCGTCCGGAACGGGTCAAAGGTGTGGGCGAAGGTGACCTCCAAGCTGAACACTGTCCGGATGTTCCCCCCGGACATGAAGATCGCCTTCAACGCCTTCCACCGGGAGAAGGCGAATACGGTAAAGCTGAGCAAGGTGGGCAACGTTGCGTGCGGATATCTCCTCGTCGGGTCTTTCGACGAGTTCAGGCAGTTGTGAGGCTGGCAGTCGGACGTTTTTGCGCTCGACGACGTCGAGGCGGTGGAGCCAACTCTCCCGTTTACCGGCGTGGGCTTCAGGTGTGTCACGACGAAAGGATTAGAAAGAGCAATGGAGACATTGTCGAGCGACGGGGCCGAGACAGCTCCCGATGCGGCCAGCCCGGTGGTCATCGGCCATCCTGCGGGCCCGGAGCAGCCCGTGGACGAGAACCCGCCCGGCGAAACGGGGGATGCCACGGAGCTGTACTACCCGGGGATCGCGTTTCGCACGCTGGACTTCGCGCCGGCGCTGGCGCCGCTGTCAGTGGCAGAGCAGCCGTCGGTGCCCGGTGTTGGTCGGGATCTGGTCTACACCGCTGTAGTGGAAGACCGAGAGGCCCCCGCCTCGCCGTTCTACGGCGTCACGGTGCGCATCCCTGCGCCACGCCCGGGCGGGCCGACACTGGGCGACCCAGAGAGTTTCCTCAGGCAGCTCGAGGCTGATTTCCTCCTCAGGAGACCATTCGGAGTCGACGCGGCGGCCAGCGGGGACGAGAATCCGGAGTCCGGCCTCGGCTCTGCCGCGCAGGCCGTGGCCGGCGACGAGCTGGCGGCCGCTGACGGGCCGGATGTCGTCGACGATGGGCAGGAGGCCGACGACGGTGCCGTCGTCGAGATCGAGCTGGCACTGTTGCAGGTCGACGATCCGGACGCCACGTACGGCGTGGTGGCAGCCTTCACTGGCACAATTCAACCCGGCTTTTCGCATATCTTCGTTGCTCGAGGCGGGTCCCGATGTCGGCGGCGGTGACGTCCATTCGGAACGTCGTCTGGATGTTTCCCCCGGGTGTAGCGATCCTTGCCGGGCAGACTGGCAAGGTGACCGCCCCACGGGTGAAGCTGAGTAATCGCGGCCACGGGATCTGCATCTATCGTCTTGTGGGCGCGTTCAACGGACCCGTCGTAATTCCGTGACATCCGGTCAAGCCCCGGCCTTGCTCGACCAGCCGGGGCCGTGGCAGGGTGCGATCTCTCGAGAAGGTCTGAGATGAGGCAGGGCGTGCCATCGGGGGAGGGTGGTCCGAGTGGGTGAAAATACGACCACGGCGGGCGACGTGCTGGCGTTGCCGGAACTGCTCGACGGCCAGGAGGCCGGTCATCTAACCGTGGACGAGCGGCGGCAGGTCATCGAGCAGGTTCCTCAGGCGGCTCAAGGCTGATTTCCTGCTCAGGAAGCCGTTCGATCTCGACGCCGTGCCGGGCAGCGGGGACGAGGATCCGGAGTCCGGCCATGGTCTTTCCGTACAGGCCGCGGCCAGCGACGAGCTGGCCCCCGCCGACGGACCCGAGGTCGCCGGCGATGCGCAAGAGGCCGACGACGATGCCGTCGTCGAGATCGAGCTGGCACTGTTGCAGGTCGACGATCCGGACGCCACGTACGGCGTGGTGGCAGTCATCGAGGGCGCCATTCCAGCCGATGATGATGTCCGGGCCGTCCAGACCAGGACCCAAATCCCCAGCGGCTCCCATCTGTTCTTCGTCCCAAGCGGGAAGAAGATGCTGGCGACGGTGACGTCCAGGAAGAATGTCGTACGGATGTTCCCCCCGGATATCAAGATCTATTTCGGGAAGTCTCACCAGGTGGTCGCCAGCCAGGTGAAGCTGAGTAATGACGGCAGCGGGACCTGCGTCTATCGTTTCGTAGGCGCGTTCAACGGGCTTGTCATACAGAAGTGACACCCGTTTGCGTTCCGGCCCGGCTCGACCGGGCCGGAACTGCGACAGGCAGCCGGCGGGGTAGCAAGACGCCGCGGGCGGCGGTCAATCGCCGGTCGGGTCGTGCTGTCCGTCCGGGCCGGGGCCGACCAGGCCGAGGCGTAGCGCGATGGCCGCCGCCTCGCCGCGGTTCGTTGCGGCGAGTTTCGCAAGGATGTTGGAGACGTGGACGCTCGCCGTCTTCTCCGTGATGGACAGGCGGCGGGCGATGATCCGATTGGTGCTGCCCGCCACGAGATAATGGAGCACCTCGCGTTCCCGCGGGGTCAGCCCTGACCCGTCGCGCCCGTCGCGCCCGTCCGGCCCGCCGCCCGCGGGGGCCGCGACGGGTGTGCCGGGCGCGGTGCCGAGGTCGATGCGCGCCGGGCGGGCCAGCGCCTCGACCTGCTGCCGTAGCGGCTGCGCGCCGAGGTCACCCGCCAGCCGGTATGCCTGTCGGAGTGCGGGCGCCGCGTCCGCGGCCCTGCGCTCGAGCGCAGCCGCGCCCTCCCGCCACCGCGCGTACGCGGTCGGATGCGGTCGGCCCAATCGTTCCCACCGCTCTGCCACCTGCCCCCACAGCGCCGCCGTGTCCTCGCCGGAGGCCCTGGCCTGCTCGGCGTGGCACAGCAGCCGCAGCGCGACGATGTCCGGCAGCGCCTGCCCAGGCAGGTCATCCGCGACGGCGGCCGCGCGGGCCGCGAGCTCGGCCGCGAACGCGGCACCGTTGGACGCGCCGGTGCCCGCGCCGGAGCCGACACCTGGCCCGGGATCGACTGGCTCGGGATCGGCGAGGCTACTGGTACCTGCGTGGGTACCTGCGCCGGCCCCCGCGGCGCCCGCGGCATTGCCCGGCGTGGGACCGGCCCCGGTGCCGGTGCCGGTGCCGGTGCTGGTGCCGCGCCGACGCCGGCGCGACAGCGAGCGCCTCGCCTGGTCGGCCTCGGCCCGCAGCCCCAGCCAGCAAAGGTGCAGCGTCAGCAGCTGGTCTTCGCGGACGGCCGCCAGCCCGGCCCGGACGGCCGCGCGGGCCGCGTCGTGCTGCCCTCGCCAGATGGCCAGCTCGGCGCGCAGGCCGTGCAGCTGCCCGTCGAACTGGGACTCCTGCAGCCGCGGCGACATCTCCTTGACCTCGGCGAGCCGCCGCTCGGCGTCCGCGAACCGGCCGCGTGCGATGTCGATCTCCGCGACGAACAGGTGCAGGTACATGGCGAACCCGGCGGGCACGTCCCGGCGGAAGGCGTCGGTGGCGACGGCGACCACCTCGTCCCAGCGGCCGAGCAGCGACAGGACGGAGGCCATGTTGGTGAGCAGCACGCCGCCGCCGGTCAGCTCGACCCCGAGCTCCCGGCTGCGCCCCAGGCCGTCGCGGGCGACCTGGAGCGCCGCCTCGAGCCGGCCGGACTTCTCCAGCGCGAGGCCGAGGTTGCTGTAGGCGCGGAACAGCTGCTCCGGATCGCCGACCGCCTCGGCGAGGTCCAGCGCGGCGCGCAGCGAGCGCACGCCGTCCTCCTGCTGGCCCGTCATGGTCAGGGCGATGCCGGCGAAGTTCAGTGCCCGGCTCTCGGCGCCCCGCGCCCCGACCGAGCGGGCCATCTCGACGGCCTCGCGGGCCAGCCGGAGCCCGGCCGAGTACTGGCCGGCCTGGACGTTGGCGGACGCGAGGCCGGCCAGCGCGCTGGCGTGCAGCCCGGACGGCGGCTGGTCGTTCAGGGCGTCGACGGCCTGCTGGTAGGCGTGCAGCGAGCCGGCGCCGTCGCCGGCCTCCCACCGGTACCGCCCGAGCCGCTCCCACACCGCGGCCCGCTCGGCCGCCGGGCCGCCTCGGCTGATCTCCCGCAACGCCTCGTCGAGCCACTCGATCGCCGTCGTGACCTCGCCGGCCCACCGGGCGGCCTCCGCGCCGCGTTCGAGCAGCGCGCGCCGAGGCATTCCCGCCACGTCCGCCGGGTCGGCGACCCGCCACCACAGCGACAGGACCCGCTCGTACAGCCGCTGGCTCTCGGCGAAGGCGCTCGCGCCGGCCGTGGCCGCCGCCGCCTCGACGGACGCGGCGAGCGCGCTGGGCAGCTCGCCGGCCTCGTACCAGTGGTGCGCGAGCTCCGCGGCGAACATCGGGCCGTCAGCGGTGCTCAGCGCCGGCTGCCCGGTCAGCGCGGTCGCAAGCGCGCCGTGCAGCCTGGCCCGCTCGCCGGGGAGCAGGTCCTCGTAGACGACCTCCCGGCCGAGCGCGTGCCGGAACAGGTAGGACCCCTCCGCCGGGTCCGTCGCCAGCACATGGTGGTCGACGCAGGCGCGCAGGGCTGCGGTGAGCCGGTCGTCGGGCAGTTCGGACCCGGCGACCAGCAGCTGGTGGCGGATCCGGCGGCCGGCGGCGGCGATGACGTGCAGGACCTCCTGCGCGTCGGCGGGCAGGACCTCGACCCGAGCCAGCACGACGTCCCGGATGGACCGGGGCAGCGGCGCCCGGGCGCCGGGCGGTCCGGGCTGGGCCCGCGCCGCGGCCAGCTCCTCGGCGAAGTAGGCGTTCCCGTCGGAAAGCTCGAAGACCTCCCGGACCACGGCGGGCGTCGGGTCCGCGCCGGCGCCAGCGGTGGCGGCGGTGGCGGCGAGGAACTCGGCGAGCTCCTCCTGCGTGAACCGGGCAAGCTCGAGCCGCCGCCGCGTACTCGCCGACCGGCCCAGCTCCGCCAGCACCCGGCGCAGCGGATGCCCTGGAAGCAGGTCGTTCGTCCGGTAGCTGACGACCAGCAACAGGTGTTCCTGGGTCATCGTCGCGGCCAGGAACGACAACAGGTCGAGGGTGGAACGGTCGGCCCATTGCAGGTCCTCGACGACCAGCACCAGCGGCGCCTGCCCGGCGAGCCGCGCCAGCAGCCTGCGCACGGCCTCGAACAGCCGGGCCTGGGAGGCCGCCGGTGCGTCCGGGACGGGCTCGCCTGCACCGCCCTCGCCGGCGCGGTGGTGGCCAACCCTGCGGGTGCCACCGCCGGTGCCCTCGTCGCCGCTCTCGTCGTCGCCTTTTTCGTCCTCCTCGTCGTCGAGGAAGGGCACCAGGTGGTGCAGCGCGGGATAGGCACGGCCGGCGACCTCGCGCACGGTCCGGCCGCCGAGCTCCCGGGTGAGGCCGCGCAGCACTTCGACCAGCGGCGCGTACGGCAGCTCGCCGACGGCCAGCCCGATGCAGCCGCCGACGAGCACCCGCGCGCCGGACTGTCGGGCCTGCTCGGCAAATTCCCGGATCAGGCGGCTCTTGCCCACCCCGCCCTCGCCGCCGACGAGCACGGTCGCGGCCGGGCCCTCGGCGGCGCCGGCCAGCGCGTCCGTGAGCGTGGCCAGCTCCGCGGCCCGGCCGATGAACCGGGATCCGGACGTGGCCCGGGAGAGCACGCCACCACCCCCCGCGATCTCCTTATGGCCCGCCTGCCTCGGCACTGCCATCGTCCCACCTGAGGCTGCCGTCCGCGTGCCCTTCTCAGGGTTGCCCTAGGTATCTCATCGACCGGCGGCTAAGGCCGCCGCCGCGGATTTCTAAGGAATTCTTCCGATGTCCGGAAAGAAAGACCGTCCTAATCTTTGAGACAGCGCAGGCGAGGAGCCGGCGCGGAAATCGGAGGGAAAATGAACGCCAGCGACGCGCGGATTGCGGCCATCTACACGGCCCAGCCCGGCGCCACCGTCAAGGACACCAGCCCGAACGCGGGCCAGGTGCAGTCGAACAGGTTCGACCTGATCCTCCAGCTGGAGGCCGGGAGGACTCTCGCCACGACCGGCGGGAAGTACACGGTCCACCTGACCGCCATCAACGAGAACACCGGGCTGCCGCAGGCCGGGCTGGTGCCGGTCACCAACCCGTTCGTCGAAGACTTCGACGGCGTGATCCCCGGCTCGCCGGTCCCGCCTGGCACGAAGTGGCTGGCCAATGGAACCGACTACGTTCGCACCGGCACCAACGAGCCCCTCGGCATCCTGCGGTTCAATCTCACGATCCCGGCCGGCCTGACGGGCCGGTTCCACTACAACGTGGAGTTCTTCACGAACAACCACGAGGTCGCCGACCTGGCCCAGAGCGACCCGTTCATCCTGCTCTGATCCGGGCTGCCACCAGCCCGCGCCTTTCACCTGGTCATCGGCGTGGCCGTGGAGCAAACATCGGCTCCACGGCTACGCCGTGGCCCACGCTCATCGCCGGAGCTGCTTTCGACATCGTTCGGGCCTGCTGCCGGGAAGTACCTCGTCGTCGACCCGCACATTTTCTTCAGGGAGCGCATCGCCATTCGGACGTGATTCCGGGACGAGTCAGTGGCGACGTAGCTGGTAGGTGCGCACCGACTTCGGGTCGATCAGCTCGAGTGTCTGGCCGGTCGGGTAAAGAACCGCGTTGAAGACGCCCGCGCAGAACGCTCCAGCGGTCTGCCGGCCCGGCAGACCGGTACCGGTTGATGTCGCCGTGCCGGACGTGGTGGTGAAGGTGAGCTGGTAGTCGTCCGCGGTGACGGTTCCGGAGCAGGACTGCCGGACGCCGTCGCGGCGGTCGCCCGTCAGGACATAGTCCTCGCCGACGAGCTGCCATCGCCTGCCGTCGATCGTCAGCTGGTAGTCGGCGTACCGGCCGGCCAGGGCCTGCTGGTTCACCCAGTCGCCCGCTGCCCGGGCGACCTGCCGGGGCGGCGGGTCCGGCCTTCCGGCGAGCCGGCCACCGGGAATCAGCAGCGCGCCGAGGGTCGCTGCGATGGTCAGGACCGCGATGCCGGCAGCGGCCACCAGCGCCCGCGGGCCCCGTCGGGGGGTGGCCCGCGGGTCTGGTGGAGCTGCCCGCTCGGGCCGTGCCGCCGTCGAGGAGGACGGCGGCACGAACCACTCGGTCGTCGCGCCCTGCGCGCTCCAGGGCGAGGGCACGGCGACTGTCGGGGTGATCGTTGTCCAGGCGGCGGCTGTCTGGGTGGCGGTTGTCTGGGTGACGGCCGACCCGGCCGTCACCCAGACAACCGCCGGCGTGGGCTGGCGGCTTGCGGGCCGCGCTCGCGCGGTGTCACGCCTGGTGTCCATGGACGCCCCCGGTGCCCGACTGCGGCTGATCAGGAACAGTTGGCACTCTAGCTGGCAGCGGCCCCGGCGTCTCGGTTTTGTTATCTATCGGAAATCCAAAGGAAACTGGTGAGCGCTATGGGTGACGCTTGTCCGCGGGCGAACCGCAGCGCGGCCTGCGCAGCGGGCCGCCCGCAGTGGCGCCCGCGCCGACGCGGGCGCCGCACGACGGCACGTGCCTGTCGTCGACATTTCAAGGTTTGGATTGGCCTGCGGGGGAATAGGCCCGGCGGTTGCCGTTCTCGACCCCGAGCGAGGTCCGATGTCGACGCGTTCCGTGCCCGCAGCCTCCGTTGACCGCCGTCCGTCCGCCCGTTCGCAACGTGGCTCTGCCACCCGCCTGACGGTCGCCGGCCAGTCGTCCGGTGACCTTGGTGACCGCAGTGACCTCGTTGACCGCGATGACCTCGGTCCGGTCCCTGACACGATTCCGGATCTGAGCGCGATCGAGGATGTCCTCGGGTCCGGCCTCGATTCCGACGAACTCGGCGATGACCACGTTGCCGACGACCTGGCCGACTGGCGGTTCGGGGCCGCCTGCGGATCGGCCGAGGCCGAGATCTTCTTCCCGCCGGAGTCCGTCGACCCGCAGGAGCAGTGCCGCCGGGAGGCGGTCGCCAAGGAGATCTGCGCCGGCTGCCCGGTTCGTGTCCAGTGCCTGCTGAGCGCGGTGGTCGCCGGGGAGCGATACGGGGTCTGGGGCGGCACCACCGCGGCCGAACGGCTCAAGGGCTCGCTCCTGTGGCGCGGTGCGGCGTGAGCGACTTGAGCGACCTGAACGACCTGAACGACCTGAACCGCACGATCCGGCGGAGCGCAGGGTCGGCCTTCTGACAGGCCGGACGGTTCGGCGGGTTGACCTCAGGTCGACTCGAGGTTTTAGCGTCGTATACCGACTCATGGACGAAGCTGGCTGTCCAGGCGGGACGGGTCGATCCAGACCCGTGGAACGACGCAAGGCCGGTGTGCAGACCGAATCGAGGACGCAGGTGCCGATCACCACGGGGTTCAACCATGTCGCCACGCTCACGGCGGACATCGACAGGATCGTGAAGTTCTATGCCGACGCGTTCGGGGCCGCGGTGACCTTCGAGATGGCGGCCACCCCGGACCATCCGCGGATGGTGATCCTCGACCTCGGCGGAGGTGCCGCGCTCAACGTGTTCGAGACGTCGGCCGAGGACATCATTGGAAACAGGCGCCGGCAGGGCGGCCGCGGCCCGATCGACCACTACGGCCTGGCGGTCGACTCCCTCGCGACCCTCGAGGCCACCCGCGACCGGCTGCGTGAGCTGGGGGCCGACATCGGGGAGATCCAGCAGCTCGGAGCCGAGTGGTCGCTGTTCTTCCGCGACCCGGACGGCATGGAGCTCGAGGTCTGCTGCCACGCGGGCTGACGACCCTCCTGCCTCCTGCCTCCTGTCTCCGACCTCCTGCCTCCTGCCTCCTGCGACCTGTGTGACATGGCCCGTCGGGACGATGGTGTCGTCCCGACGGGCCGCGGCGCTGAGTGCCGGCGGCGGTCCGCCGCCGGCTGGCGGCGGCGGACAGGGCGACGCCGAGTTCGCCTGCGCCTGGGAGGTTCGGGCAGTTGTCGGCCGGCGATGAGCTGTGGCTTGTGCCGCGCTGCTGTCTTGACCAGCACGGGATCACCCCGCGGGAGTACGACGTCCTTCGCCGGGTGGCCACGGGCGAGACCAATCCGGAGATCGCCGCGGCCCTGGGCCTGACGCGCAACACGGTGAAGACCTATCTCCAGCGGCTGCTCGAGAAACTCGGTGCCCGCAACCGGGTCGAGGCACTCGCCCGCGCGAACGAACTCGGCATCCTCTGACGGCCCGCGCCTCGGTCTACCTGCCCTTTTACCGTCATTGACCGGTCGGGAGCCGGGATGCGGCGCCAAGATGACCGGCGTGTTAAGTCTCACATTTACGAGCGTTTCGCGGATACCTGCCGGAAAACTGTGCTGGGTTCTTCCAGGCGATGGATATCTCGGATGGCGGGCGATTGTGAACGGTGATGGAGGTATTTCCGTGACGACGCCCGAGACCGTCATGGACGACGCCGCGACGGCAACGACAGGAACGTCGGCAACGACAGGAACGTCGGCGCCGGTGGCGGCAGCCGTGCCGGTAATGGCCGTCGACGCGGTCGTGAACACCGACGTCTACCCGCTGTTCGCCCCGCCGGACAGCGCGGCCTGGAAAACGCTCGTCGATGGCGTCCGGCAGGAGCTGGCCGCCTCGGGCTGTTGCGTGCTCGCCGAGTTCGTCCGGCCCCAGGCAATGGAACGGCTGCGTGCCGAGTGCGCCGCGCTGGCGCCGCTGGCCTACTACGGCGAGACGATCGTGAACGCGTACAACATCTCTCCCGAGACCCCGCTGCCGCCCGGACACCCCGGGCGCCTGCGCATGCGCCGGGGCAACGCGTTCGTCGCCCGGGATCGCATCCCCGCGGACCACGTCACCCAGCGGCTCTACACGAGCAGCGCGTTCCGGACGTTCATCGCGGCGTGTTTCGAGCTGCCGGCCGTGCACGAGCTGGCGGACCCGCTGGCTGGGCTGTGCGTCAACGTCGTGGCTCCCGGGCGGGAGCATCCCTGGCACTTCGACACGAACGAGTTCGCGGTGAGCCTGCTGACGCAGGAGTCCGCCGGCGGCGACTTCGAGTACTGCCCGGGAATCCGGTCCGCGGCCGAGGAGAACCTCGCGGACGTGGCGGAGGTGCTCGCCGGCCGAGGCGATCGGTTCGTCCGCCGGCTGCGCCTGCGGCCCGGCGATCTCCAACTGTTTCTCGGCCGTTACTCGCTGCACCGGGTGAGCCAGGTGACCGGTCCCGAGCAGCGACACAGCGTGATCTTCGCCTACAGCGCGCGGCCGGGTGTGCTCGGCAGCCTGTCCCGGACCAGGCAACTGTTCGGCCGGGTGCTGCCGGAGCACGAGCAGTCGGCCGAGCGGCCCGTCCGCGGGGACACGCTGCTCGACTGACCGCGACGCACCCCAGGCCCGCTCTGCACCCCAGACCTGCTCTGCTCTCCAGGCTCGCTGTCTCCAGGTTCTCTGCCCTCCAAGTTTTCTGCTCTCGAGGCCCACCACATTCCAGACCATTGCCCGCCCTGATCGCCCGCGCGCCGAGCGTATCGAGAGGAGCGCCTACCATGGATTTCGACGCCACCGGCAAGGTCTCGCTCGACCACATCTACAACCAGCCGGACCCGCGTGCCTACTTCCAAACGCTGTGCGCACTCGACTACCGGCTTCCCCAGCTGGCCAAGCCATATTTCTCAAAGATCATCGATGAATGCCAGGAAACCCGCCCGCACCAGCGGCTGCGCATTCTCGACGTCGGGTGCTCCTACGGCATCAACGCGGCGCTGCTGAAGTTCGACGTCGCGATGGACGACCTGTACGACCGCTATGCACAGGAGCCCGGCCCGGCCGAGCGGAACCGGACGGCGCTGGTCGCCCGCGACCGGGCGCTGGCGATGGCGCGCGGCGGTGTCACCGACCTCGAGGTGATTGGACTGGACGTCTCCGGACCGGCGCTGGCCTACGCGCTGGACGCGGGCTTCCTCAATGACGCGCTGCACGCGGACCTGGAGTCCCGCGAGCTGACGGAAGCGGAGCAGGCCCGGCTTGCCGGCGTCGATCTGGTCATTTCCACCGGTTGCCTCGGTTATGTGACAGGCCGGACCCTCACCCGGATCATCGCGGCGGCCGCGTCGGCCGGGACGGTGAACGGCGCCACGTCGACCCTGCCCTGGATGGCGCACTTCACGCTGCGCATGTTCCCGTTCGACCCGATTGCCGAGACGCTCGCAGGCTTCGGCTACCGGACGGTGGCGGTGGACCGGCTGTTCGAGCAGCGCCGGTTCGCCTCGCGGCGGGAACAGGACCAGGTGCTGGCCACCCTCGCCGGGGTGGGGGTCGATCCGCATGGGCTGGAGGCGGACGGCTGGCTCTATGCCCAGCTGTTCGTCTCCCGCCCGCCAGAATTCTCCCCGGACATCCGGTCGCTGTGAGTACATCTTGCGCGGCGACTGGTAACTGTTGGGATGCGATCCCCAGCGACTCCGCCGCCACGGCCCGCCAGCCACGACCACGACGAGGAAGACCACCAGGATGACCGTCCAGACCGGCCGCGAGGCCGCAGCGCCCGCCACCGTGCCCGCCGCAGCGCCCGCCACCGTTACCGTGCCTGCCGCAGCGCCCGCCGTCGCGCCCGGGGCCGAGACGGCGCCCACCGTGGGCACCTTCGGCAACGAGGACAGCCTGCCCCGGGTCCCGCTGCCGACCCTGGAGGACAGCTGCGCACGCTTCCTGGCCTGGTGTGCCCCGCTGCTCACCCCGGCGCAGCTGGCCGCGACCGAGGCGGCGGTGCGTGACTTTCTCGCGCCGGACGGACCGGGGCGCCCGCTGCACGCCGAGCTGGCCCGGTACGACGCGAGTGATGGCGTGCACAGCTGGCTCGACGAGTTCTGGCCCGCCCGCTACCTCGGCCGGCGTGACCGCATCGCGCTGAACGCCAACTTCTTCTTCCTGTTCCGGGACGCCGAGCCTGCGCCCGAACTCGCATCCGTATCCGGACTCGCGCCGGCGGCCGTGCCCCCGCCTGCTGACGCGACTCCGCCTGCCGATGCGACTCCGTCCGGCGACCCGCAGACCGAACGAGCCGCGGGCCTCATCGCCGCCGCGCTCGACTACAAGATTCGGCTGGACGCGGAGCGCATCCCGCCGCTGGTGCGGCGGGGCCAGCCGCAGTCGATGGTGCAGAACCGGTTCCTGTTCTCCACCACCCGCATCCCCGGCCCCGAACAGGACACCGTCCGGGCGCCCTACAGCGCCGAGTGGCCGGGCCCGTCGGACGCCCGTCACATCGTGATCTTCCGTCACGGCCAGATGTTCCGGATGGACGTGCTCGGCCCCGACGGCACACCGCACACCCTCGCGGAGCTCGCCGCCGGTCTCGCCACCGTGCTGGTCGCCGCCGGCCCGGCGCCGGCGCCGGACGACACCGCGGTCGGGCACCTCACCACCAAGGCCCGCGCCGCCTGGGCCGAGAGCCGGGCGGCACTGCGCGCCCACGACCCGGCGAACGCGGCCGCCCTGGAGGAGATCGAGCGGGCGCTGTTCTGCGTCTGCCTCGACCATGACGTCCCGTCGGACACCCTGGCCACCTGTGACCGGCTGCTGTATGGCAGCGCCGCCGGCCGCTGGTACGACAAGGCGGTCTCGTTCGTCGTCTTCCCGAACGGCCGTGCCGGGATCAACGTCGAGCACTGCGGCCTGGACGGCACCACCATCCTGAGCTTCGTCGACGAGCTGTTCGCCGCGCCCGCCGCCGAGCTCTCGACCCGCTCGGGAGCCCGCCCGCATGGCCTGCCGCCGGTACGGCCTGTCTCCTTCGTCCTCGACGCGGCGCTGCGTGCAGACATCCAGGAGGCGGCGTCGTCGTTCGCCCAGTTCGGCGCCGACACGGTGTCGGTGGCGCTGTCGCTCCCCGAGCACGGGGCGGACCGGTCCAAGACGCTGAAGATCTCGCCGGACGCGCTGGTGCAGATGGCCTACCAGCTCGCACATCACCGGGCGAAGGGCCTGACCGGCGCGACCTACGAGTCGATCGCCACCCGTCAGTGGCGCTACGGCCGGACCGAGGCGATGCGAGTCGTCACGCCTGAGGTTTTCACCTTCGTGGCGACCATGAACGATCGGGAGGCGGATCCGGCCGCCCGCCGGGCCGCGCTGCGGGCGGCGGCCGACGCGCATGTACGGCGGGCCGGCGAGAGCCAGCGCGGCGACGCCCCCGAGCAGCATCTGTGGGAGCTCGCCTTCATCCAGCGCCGCCGGGGCGGCGAGCTCGGTGTGCCGGCGCCGTCGCCGCTGTATGAGTCACCGGGCTGGCTGGTGATGCGGGACGACTACCTGAGCACCAGCTCCGCCCCGTCGGTGAACGTCGAGTACTTCGGATTCGGCTCGACCAGCGGGAAGTGCATCGGCATCGCCTACGTGCTGCTGCCCGACCGGCTGAACCTCTACCTGAGCACCCCGCGCCCGGTGGCCGCGGGCATGTACGCCTTCGCCGACCGGCTGCGCGAGGCCCTCGGCGAGCTCGACGAACTGCTCGCCACCGACCCCGCCCGCTTCTGACCGCTGGAGACGGCGCGTTTGCCGCTCCCTGGTCACCGCCCGCCGGACGCTCGCCCGCATAGTGGCGCACGATTGGCTTGCTGGACACTCGATGCCGGTGGTTGGGGCGCCTTCTGTGGTTGGGGCGGCCGGGAAGGCGTGACATGGGCGGCGCGACGGCATCCGGGGCGGGAAGCCCGGTCGGCTATCTGTGGATTCCGGCGGTCGACCTGGTCGCCTCGGCCGCGTTCTACCGGGACGTGTTCGGCTGGGAGGTCGACGAGCCTGGTCAGGGCGGGAACGCGGTCGGCTTCCGCGCACCGAGCCTCATCGGCCAGCTCACCACCGACCTACCGGTCGGACCCGGCGGCCCGTTGCTGTGGCTGATGGCCGACAACCTCTACGATGCGCTGCGCCTGGTCGAGCTGCGCGGCGGCCGGGTACTCGGACGGCCGCGGCTGCAGGGCGGCGTCCGCTACCTGGTCCAGGCCCGTGATCCTGCCGGCAACCGGCTGGGCATCGCGGTGCCCGCCGGGCCGCCGCGGCCGCAGCCGCTGGTCGTCGCGCGCGACGTCGAGGCGTCCAGCCGTTGGTACCAGGAGCTACTCGGACTGCGCTCCGACCACGGCGGCAAGGACTATGAGCGGCTCGTCACCGCCGACGGCGCCCTCGTCCTCCAACTGCACCGCTGGGACGTCGCCCACGGCCACGGCCAGCTTGCCGACCCGGACCAGCCGCTCGGCAACGGCGCGATGCTGTGGTTCGGCGAGGTCGCCGACTTCGACGGAGCTGTCGAGCGGGCCGGGCGGCTGGGCGCGGCGGTGATACACCCACCCATGCGCAACCCGCCCAGCGGCGAGGGCAACGGCCCGGCGCACCGCGAAATCTGGCTGAAGGATCCGGACGGCTACACCGTCGTGATCGCCAGCCCGGACGGCGAGGACCACGAGCCAAGCTGACCGCCGATGTCCCCGCCTCGCCGCTCCCGCCGCTCCCGCAACTCTTTACGCCGCTCTTTACGCCGCGAGCTGTCGATGCTGCTGCACGGGGCACGGGGCACGGTGTCGTGAGGACGTCCGTGCGGCCGGACCGGCTCAAGACGGCCGCCACAGCCGCACCGTGCCGTCGTGACTGGCGGTGGCAAGGGTGTGTCCGTCCGGCGCGAACGCCACCGACATCACCGGGCCGGTGTGGCCGGTGAGGGGTGGGCCGAGGGCTGCGGGCTGTTCCGGTTGGACACGTCCCACAGCCACACCGGTGACGGCGGTACCTCGACGACGAAGAACAGGAAGACAGGTTTGATTGAAAGGTCATGGAAGTCGTTGGGGAACAGTTCACGGGCGGCCGGATCGGGCTGCGGCTCGCTGATGACCGAGAGACGGAAGCCTGCGGTGGTGAAGGCATCGGTCATCGCGTGCAATGGTTTGCGCCAGAACCTCATCGGGGCGGACTGCCCGTTGAATGTCCAGTTGAAGGCATAGCCGGTGGTCGCGAAGTAGTCAGGCCGAGGATTTCGGATCGTGTAGGCCACGAAAGGATGGTCCACCGACGCGATCAGCCGGCCACCTGGCCTGAGTACTCGCCGCATCTCGGCCAGCGCCGGCCCCCAGTCCTCCAGGTAGTGCAGTACCAGCGACGCAACCACGTCGTCGAATGCGCCGTCGGCGAACGGCAGACGGTCGTTCAGATCGACCAGGTGCAGGGCCATGTCGTCACCCAGCCGCTGCCTGGCCAATGCCAGCATCCCTGCGCTGGCGTCGATACCGGTGACGACCGCACCGCGATCGCGCAGTGCAGCGGCCAGGGGGCCTGAGCCACAGCCAGCGTCCAGGATCCGGCGACCGGCCACGTCTCCGGCGAGAGCGAGCATCGCGGGCCGCTCGTAGAAGACATTCACGAGATTGTTCTCGGTCTCCGTCGAGTACGCCTCGGCGAAGCTGTCGTAGTCGTTCACCCGGACCGGGTCCTCAGACCGGGCGAGACCTTCGGGCACATCGGCGACCTGGTCCACGGTCGCAGCCTAATGGCCGGCCCGACGCGGTTGGACGATCACTACGTCAGAAGGCTCCGCCGCCGGCGGCGATGGACTGGCCGGTGATCCAGCGGCCGCCCTCGGAGGCGAGGAAGGCGACGACCTCCGCGACGTCGGCCGACTCGCCGAGTCGGCCCAGCGGGACCTCGGTGACCATCCGCTCAACCACTGCGGCGGTGGCCGGCGCTCCGGCGTGGCCAGGCGGCCGGGATGCGTTCCAGGATGCCGCCGGCGAACGTGCGGTAGAGGTCGAGCGGCTCCAGATGGACGTAGCCGATGTGGCAGTCGCACATGTCCAGGGGGCAGGGCCGGCGGCGCAGCGCCGCACGGAACGAGCCGTCGTAGAGGTTCCCCAGGACGGCCGGGACGAAGTGGCAGCGGCGCACCGTGCCTTCGCCGTCCACGGACACGACGGTCTCGCCGGTGCGGCAGGGCAGGCTACGGCTGGGATGCGGGGTGCGGCTGTGGGCGAACAGGGGGTCGAGGGCCGTCCACCGAGCGGCCTCGGCGTCGGAGTAGGCGTGGCCCTCGGCGGCGTTCACCCACAGGTACACGTCGGCGGGCAGGTCCCGGCGCAGGCGGCGCGCGGCGTCCAGGTGACCGGGCAGCCCGACGACGCCGACGCTCATCCGCACCCCGCGTTCGGCGAGCTCGACGCACCTGCCGAGGAAACCCTCGTACGGCACCTGACCCGGGTGGTACGTGGCCCACAGCGCGAGCCGGGACAGGTCGGCGCCGGCCGTCCAGTCGACACGGTGGCTGAGGTTCGTCTGGATCGCCACGCGCCCGACCTGCGGCAGCTGGCTGAGCTCCACCAGCGCCCGCCGGTACCAGGAGCGGACGAGGCCCTCGCCCCACGGCGTGAACAGCACCGAGACGCCGTGGGTCTGCTCCCGGACCCAGGCGACGAACCGCTCCAGCGCCGCCCGGTCCGCCCGCAGCTGCTCGGGCGTGTCCCGGCGCTTCGCGAACGGGCAGTAGGAGCAGTCGTAGTCGCAGCTCGCCAGTGGCCCGCGGTAGAGGATCGTCAGGTGCCGCGGCAGGCCGGCGCCGTCCGTTGTGGGTGCCATCAGTGCAGGGTGTAGCCGGTCATCAGGGCGCGTACCCGGGAGGAGAAGAGGGCCGGGCCGATGGCGTCGGAATGGGCCAGGCCCTCCGGGGTCAGCCGCAGGGCGGCCGGGCTCTCGTCGAGCCAGCCCCGGTCGGCGAGGCCGCGCAGGTCGAAGTCCGCGGCGGCATCCGTGTGGAAGCGCCCGAGGTAGCCGGCGCGGTCGAGGCCGTCCACCTGCAACAACGACTGGATCAGATGGCGCCGCCGGCGCTCGTCGTCGTCGAGGACGAAGCCGACCCGGGCCGCGCCGAAGTCCGGCTCGCGGACGTAGTCGGCGATGATCGCGCGGATGTGCCGGACGCCCACCGCGTACTCGAACGAGTAGTGCAGCGCCGACGTGTAGGAGCGGGCGCCGCACCCCAGGCCGACCATGCCGTCGGTCTGGCAGCAGTACTCGGTGCCGGCGATCCCCGGCCCTGGGTTGCCGCTGTCGATGCCGCTGCGGCTGTCGGTGCCGGTGCCGGTGCCACCGTCACTGCCGATGGCGGCGGGGGTGACGGTGCCGTTGCCGGGCTGCAGGCGGAACATGCGCATGGAGACCTGCTCGTAGCCACTGGCCAGCAGATGGTCCCGGCCGAGGCGGTAGAGCGCCAGCCGCTGGTCGTCCCAGTCGAGGCCGCGGCGGCCCAGGCCCGTCAGCGGCCGCACGTACAGCGGGTACAGGTACAGCTCCTCGGGGCGCCAGGCCAGGGCTGCGTCCAGGGAGCGCAGCCAGGTGACCGGGGTCTGGCCGGCGATGCCATAGATGAGGTCGATGTTCAGCGTCGGGAAGCCGGCGCGGCGGATGCGCCCCAGCGCCGCCTCGACCTCGGCCCGGCGCTGGGGCCGGCCGGCCGCCCGCGCCTCGTCGTCCAGGAAGCTCTGCACGCCGATCGAGATGCGGGTGGTGCCGCGTTCCCGCAGGACGGCGAGGCGGTCGCCGGTCGCCGTCGCGGGCGAGGTCTCCACGCCGAGCGGGATGGCGCCGAGCGGCGCGAGGCGGGCAGCGATGTTGCAGAGGCGGGCGAGCTCGGCGGCGGTCAGGTAGGTGGGCGTGCCGCCGCCGAGGGCCGCAGTGGCGAACCCGGCGTCCCCGAGAGCGTCCGCGACGCCTGCGGCCTGGCGCTCGAGCGCGTCCAGGTAGGCGCCCGTGAGCTCCTCGGGCGCGCCGGTGCGGGTGAACAGGTTGCAGAAGCCGCAGCGCATCTCGCAGAACGGGACGTGCAGGTAGAGGAAGAGCGCCGACCGGTCCTCCCCGGCCCACACCTCGCCCAGCCCTCGGCGCGGCGACAGCGGGCGGTAGGCGGTCTTGTGCGGGTACGCGTAGACGTAATGCTGGTATGGGCCCGAGGTCGGGCTGGGGCCGGTCATGACAGCACGAATTCGCTGTACGGAACGGTCCAGACGACCTCGTGGCCGAGGCGGTGGCCGGTGTGGCCGTCCTCGCCGTAGGCGGTCCCGTGGTCCGAGCAGACGATCACGAAGCAGGGCCGGCGCATCAGGGCGAACAGTCGGCCGATGTGCCGGTCGACGTGGCGCAGGGCAGCGGCATGGGACGCACGCGTGTCGCGCCCGGTGGCGGATGCTCGGCTGTCCGATACAGCGCCCTCTGATGCGGCGCCGTCCAGGTAGAACCAGTTGGGCTGGTGCAGGGCGGCCACGTTGACCAGGAGGAACACGCGTTGGCTGACGGGAAGCCGCCGCATCACCTCGCCGACGCGGTCGATCTGGTGGACGAAGGAGGCCGGGTCGCGCACGCCGAACCCGGGCTCCCAGTGGCTCTCAGCGAACAGGGACGGAAGCGCGGACCCGAGCGGGGTGAGCTTGTTGAAGAAGCCCACTCCGCCGATGCAGACCGTGTGATAGCCGGCGTCCGCCAGGCCGGTCGGCAGGTCCGCGGCGTCGAACGTCCAGGTGCCGGCGGCGGTGGTCTCGCTGCCCGGGAACCGTCCCGCGAACAGGCGGGGGTGCTGGCCGGCGCGGGCCGGTGTCGGCAGGAAGCCCGCGAGCATGGCGGCGTGCGCCGCGTAGGTGAAGCTGCCGGGGGTGTGCCGGCGTTCCCACCGGCCGTCGGGGAGGAGACCGCACAGGGTGGGCGTCTCGCCGGCGGCGGCGAGCTCGGCCGCGACGTCGTAACGCAGGGTGTCGAGCGTGACCAGCAACAGGTCGTGGCTGCCGACGACGTCGTTCATGTCCCGCTGGTTCAGGACACGATCGTTCAGGTCACGGCTCACGGCAGGTCCCGTCCCACCGTTCGTGGCGCGGCGTGGTGCGCCGCCGCCCGCGGGCCGCGCAGTGCCAGCGCCGCGCTGACCTGGGCGCCGTAGGTGTCCAGACCTTCCGCCCAGGTGCCCGGCAGCCCGGTGATTCCGGGCAACAAGTCCCCGAAGGCGTTGACCTCGCCGATGGCGACCCGCCGCCAGCCAGCCTGGACGAGCAGGTCGACGCCGACCATGAGGCTGCCGGGGAAGCAGCCTGCGGCCTGCGCGCACACGTCCAGGGCGCGCTCCCAGCCGGCGGCGCCGAGCGCGTCCCGTACCGCGTCGACGGAACCCCGGGTGTTGCCGAGGTGCAGGTTGGTCATGGGGGAGCAGCTCGTCCGCACGACCACGTGGGTCGGCTTGCCCGCGACCACCACGACCCGCAGGTCGAGGACGCGGCCGTCCAGCCCGGCCTTGGGCAGCCACCGCTCCACGTGCAGCCCGTCCGGCGCCAGGCTGTCGATCAGGTACGCCACTTCGGGCTCGGTCTCGTAGGTCCGCAGGCGCAGCGAGTTGACGAGACCCGCCGCGGTCCGCGCCGCCGAGGTGACGGCCTTGACCCGGCCCGCGGGGCCGGCCCGCAGCGCCACGACGCCGGACGCCGACGAGCCGTGTGCCGGCTTGACGAACACCTGGTGCAGGCCCGCCTCCGTCATCCGTGCTCGCAGGTCGGCGTAGTCGTAGACCGGCGGCAGCGCCTCCGGGACGGGCACTCCCGCCGACCGCAGGCGCGCATGGCAACGCCGCTTGTCGCACATCACGGCGATCTCGTCCACGTCGCCGAGCTGCCGGGCGCCCGCCTGCTCGGCCGCCGCGGCCACCCGGCCGAGCGCCGTGGTGAACGATGCGTACCAGCGCGCGCCCCCGCCCACCCGGGCCGGGTCGCCGGGGCCACGCAGCAGCGCGTCCACCTCGGCGTCCTCTCCCGGCGAGTCGACCCGTAGCAGCGAGCCGGAAGCCACTGCCGGCGCGGCGCCACGCAACACGTCCCGCCACGCGACGACGATGGGCTCATCGAGGCCCGCCGAGCGGCACGCCGCGGCGAACATCTCGGTGCGCCGGTCACCTGGCGTGCCGACCACGGCGAACGTCATGGCAAGCCGGCGCCACCGCCGGCCGGCAGCCCGGAACGGCGGCTCATTCGGAGATGGCGACGTAGAGCCAATCGTCGTCCAGGGGTTCCTGCTCGCCGAGGTCGACCTCGACGCCGGGCAGCGCGGCGCGCACCCGGGCCATCATGGCGTCGCTGAGGAAATGGTGGTGCAGGTCGAGCCGGCGCAGATGGGTGAGCGGCTGGCCGGTCAGCAGTGTCTCGGCGCCGCGGTCGGTGAGCGTCCCGAGGGCCAGACTGAGCGACTCCAGCCGCGCGACGACCGGCGCGCCCGCGACCGCCGTGGCGATGTCGTCAGCGATCTGGGCGTCCTCCAGCCCGAGGCGCCGCAGCGCTGGCAGCCGTTCGCCGCCAAGGATCACGGCAAGGTCGTCCGTGGTCGCGTCGCCGCCGTAGCTGCCGGTGCCGAGCCACAGGTCAAGGTGCTCCAGCGCGGGCAGGTCGCTGTCTCCCACGGCCCGCACCACCTCGGCCGGCAGCCCGCCCGACTCGAACCGCAGCGTGCGCAGCACCTGGCTGCTGACGGGCCGCAGCTCCAAGGCCTGGCTGCCACGGATCTCCACATGCTCCAGACCGGGGAACGCGTCGAAGAGGCGAGTGACGTCGGACTGCTCGATCCAGGAGATCTCCGCCTCCTCCATCACGATGTCGCCGAGGAACAGCGCGCGCAGCGCCGGCAGCCGGCCCGCGGCCACCGTCAGCAGCGCCACCGGGTCGGGGGTGCCCTGGTCGTAGGAGGCTCCCCAGTAGCCGATGACCAGATGGGTCACCTCGGCCGTCGCGACCGTGCCCAGGAACGCCTCGAAGATCTCGCCGAACCCGGGACCGTCGAACCAAGTGGCGACCCGCCAGGCGACGTCGCCAGCCGAGGTCTGGCTGCCGGGCGCCGACGAGCCGGGCTGACCATCGGACGGCTCGCCGTCCTGCTCGTGCCGGAAGTCGACCACGGGCTTGCCGGCGAACTCGGTGAGATGCGCGTTGATGGTCATCCTGTCCCCTTCGGAAGGCGCCGCGTGATCTGTCCTACCAGCCGCCACCGACAACCGAGAGAGCGCACCGACGCATGGGCCGGTGGTCCCCGCGGACGGCTCCGCGCCCGGTCTGCGACGCGGGGCTGAGGCGCCGGTGGGACCGAGGCGCCGGTGGGACTCCGTGGGTCGGATTCCGCCGACGGGTCAGCGCAGCTTCCAGAGCTGAATGGTGTTCGCGTCCTCGCCGACGGTGGCGAGCAGCGCTATTGGGGGAGAACGCCACCACGGTCCTGGTGGCGGCGTTGTTGTCAGGATGGTTGTCGAACGGCTGGCCGAGCAGGGCGGTGTCGGTGGGATCGGTGATGTCCCAGAGGCGGATCGTGCCACCCAGGCCGACGACCGCGAGGGTGCTGCTGTCGGGCACGATGGCGATGCCAGCGGCGTCGACGTCGAAGAGTGGCTGGCCGAGCGGTGTGGGCTTGGCCGGGTCGGCGACGTTCCACAGGTCGTCGCAGGTAGCGAGTGACCAGCCGGCGTCGGGACCGCCATCCTCGGCCGGCCCGTACGGCGGGAGGTGCCGAGGGCGAGGACGGGCCGCCCGTGGCGGTGGCGAGGGCCGCGGCCGGGTCGTGCCGGCCGGCCGGCGTCGTCACCTCCTCGGCGGGCGGCCGGGCAGGCTGGCCCCCCGTCCAAGATCTGCCAGGGCCGGAACCGCGCCCGGAACTCCGGGATGCGGGCCAGGTCCGGCCGGATCACCTTCACCGCCACCAGGGGTTCTTCGGTGGCGGTGTCGGTCGCCTCGGCGACGGCCTGACGGCGGCCAAGGTAGACGGTGCCCATGCCACCGTCGCCGAGCCGACCGAGGAGCCGGTAGGGCCCCAGCGCACGCGGCTCGTCCTCGTCGAGCGGCGCCAGGCCCTCGATCTCGGGCATGCTCCTCCCCGCAGGAGACGTCCGATCCCCATCCGTTCAGGATGAGTCACAAAAGATCTTTGGTGCGGACCGTACCGCACCGGACAGGTAGCTGGTCGAGCCCGGCCGGCACACGACACCCGGCCTGGACGCGCGACAGGCCTCACAGGGTCGCGACCGGTGCGCGTGCCCAGCGCGCGTGCCCGCTGGGACGGGTGCGGCCGCTCAGGTGGTCTGCACCGACGGCGGGTGGCCGTTCCAGGTGACGAAGCACGACGAGGTCGTGCCGTCCCGGCTGAAGTCGACGCGCAGCCAGCCCTCGGCCTGCCAGGCCTGGACCCGCCAGCCCGCGTCGGGCGTCGCCGACACCAGCCGCGCCGACGCCGCGGTCATCGCCAGCACGACCCGCCCGCCGGTCAGCTCGTAGCTCTGGATTTCGGCGCCGTCGGCGGCGGCTCCCGCCGACGCGGGCGGCGGCACGGGCGTCTCGCCCGCCGCGCCGGTGGCCAGGGCCGCCGTCGCGGCGGGCCGGCCCGAGGCGCCGGCGCCGGAGGGGGCCTGCGCCCCGGCTGAGGGGCCGGCCGACGCCGGCGACACAGCCGGCGGCGACGTGGGCACCAGCATGGGTGCGGGCGACCCGGAGGCGCCCGGAGCGTGTGACGGGGACGGGAGCGTCAGCCGGTCGACCGGGACGGTCCGCGCCGCGTCCTTGGCGGCCTCCGACGGGAGCGCGAGGCGGACGCCGAACCAGGACACCAGGACGGCCAGGCCGGTCGCGACGGCCCACAGCGAGAAGCGGCGCAGCGCCCTGGCCACCTCGGCATGGTAGCGGGGCGGGGCGTGAGAGCGGGGCGGGGCCGGGGCGGATCCGAGGTGGGGCAAAGGGGGCACCCGGGGCGGCGGGCTCTACCGTACGGCGGCATGGCGACAGTGCTTGTGGTCGAAGACGACCCGGCCGTGCGGGTGGCGCTGGTCCGCCACCTCGGCGCCGCCGGACACGCGGTGCGCAGCGCCGGCGCCGCCCTGGACGCGATCCGCGAGGTCACCCAGGTCGGCTGCGACCTGGTCGTGCTCGATCTGGGGCTGCCCGACCTCGACGGTGCCGCCGCGCTGCGGATGCTGCGCGGCGTCACCGACGTGCCGGTCGTGGTCGCGACCGCGCGCGACGACGACGCCACGATCGTGCGGCTGCTCAACAACGGCGCCGACGACTACCTGGTGAAGCCGTTCACGCCGGAGCACCTCAACGCCCGGGTCGCGGCCGTGCTGCGCCGGGCCCGGCCGTACCGGCCCGGCGGCGACCCGGACGGGGCACCGGCGAGCCCGCCGCTGCGGGTCGGTGAGCTGTCCGTCGACGTGCGGCGCCGGGCGGCGGCGCTCGCGGGCGAGCGCCTCGACCTGACCCGCCGCGAGTTCGACCTGCTCGCCTACCTGGCCGCCCGGCCGGGCGAGGTGGTGGCGCGCGGCGAGCTGCTCGCGGCGGTGTGGCACCAGGCCTACGGCGGCGACCAGACGATCGACGTCCACCTGTCCTGGCTGCGGCGCAAGCTCGGCGAGACGGCGGCCCGGCCACGCTACCTGCACACGGTCCGCGGCGTGGGCGTGAAACTGGAGGCACCGACGTCATGAGGCGGGCGTCGTCGTGAGACAGGCGTCATGAGACGGGAGCTGACGCTGTGAGGCGGGAGCTGATCCGGCTCGCCGTCGCGGTGACGACGATGGTCGCGCTGGCGTTCCTGGTCCCGCTCGCGCTGATCGTCGCCCAGACCGCGCGCGACCGGGCCTTCGTACACGCCGAGCGGACCGCCGCCGAGCTCGGCCCCGCCTTGGCGGTCACCACCGATCCGCTCGCGCTCACCAGGGCGCTCGCGGCGAGCCGCGGCGGCGCCGACGGTCTCGCCGCGCTGCACGTGCCGGCGGCGGACGGCACCCTGACCACCGTCGGCACGTCCCGGGTCGGGCCGGCCCGGCTGGCCTCGGTGGCGGCCAGTGGCCAGGCTGCCGTCGTCGACGTCCCGGGCGGCTCGGTGCTGCTGAGCCCGGTGGCCCTCGACGGCACCCGGATCGCCGAGGTCGAGGTGTTCGTGCCCGCGGCCGCCACCCAACAGGGAGTGATCAAGGCCTGGCTGGTGCTCGGCGGGCTGGCGGCCGCGCTGGTCGCGATCTCGGTGCTGGTCGCCGACCGGCTCGGCAGCCGCACCGTGCGGGCGACCCGGGGGCTCGCCGCCGCCGCCAGCCGGCTCGGCGCCGGCGACCTCGACGCCCGGGTGCCGGCGCCGAACGCCGGCACGCCGCCGGAGGTGCGCGACGCCGCCGTCGCGTTCAACGCGATGGCCGACCGGGTGCGCCAGCTCCTGGCCGCCGAGCGGGAGCTCGCCGCCGACGTGTCACACCGGCTGCGGACCCCACTGACCGTGCTGCGGCTCAACATCACGGCCCTCGCCGACGCCGGGCTCGCCGACGCCGGCTCGGCCGAGCACGTCCGGGCCGCCCTCGACAGGCTGGAGCACGAGGCAGACCAGATCATCCGCACGATCCGCGACCGTGGCGCCGGCGGCCTGGTCGTGGCGGGCTGCGACGCGGCCGAGGTGGTCCGCGACCGGGTCGACTTCTGGTCGGTGCTCGCCGAGGACCAGGGCCGGCCCTGGTGGCTGGCCGGCGCGGGCGGCGCCGCCGGTGCGGCCGCAGGCGTGCCCGTGCCCGTGCCGGTCGCCAGGGCCGAGCTGGTCGCCGCGTTGGACGCGCTGCTGGGCAACGTCTTCCAGCACACCGACGAGGGCGTGGGCTTCGCGGTCGCGCTGCGGGTCACCCCGGGTGCCGTGACCATCGCAGTCGCCGACGCCGGGCCCGGCATCGCCGACCCGGTGGCGGCGGTGCGTCGCGGTGCCGGCGCGGGCGGCGCGGGCTCCACCGGGCTAGGCCTGGACATCGCCCGCCGGGTCGCCACGTCGACCGGCGGAGAGCTGGCGATCGGGCGCTCCGGCCTGGGCGGCACGGACATCCAGCTGCGGCTGCGCACCGCCTCCGGCCCGGCGCCGGCGCGGCCACGCCGGCGGGCTGAGCGCGGCCACGCCGCGGGGCGGGGCGGGCGTGGGATCTCGGGAACGACCGGTCCGCGCGTTCCCTAAGCCAGTCTTAAGAGATCTTCTCGGCTGCCTCAGGCCGGCCGGCGCGAGCCTGACCGCTGGCTAGCGTGCGGCGCGAGCACACCCCGAGGAGGTCATCTCACGATGTCGCCGAAGCAGGGCCGGCACCGCCGACGCCGCCGACAGATCGTCTCCGGCACGGCGGTGGCGCTGGCCGCCGTGACCGGGCTCGTCCTGGCCCTCACCATCCCCGGCACCGCATCCGCCGCCGTGTTCGCGGCGGCCTACAGCCGGACCGGGGCCTGGGAGACCGGCTACTCCGCCCAGTACCGGGTGACGAACACGACCGGGTCGCCCCGCGGGTTCACCCTCGAGTTCGACCTGCCGGCCGGCGGGCGGATCACCTCCCTGTGGAACGCCGAGCACCGCGTCGACGGCCGGCACGTCACCGTCACCCCGCCGTCCTGGCAGCGCGAGCTCCCGCCGGAGGCGTCGCTCGACGTCGGCTTCGTCGTGAGCGCCCCCGGCGGCGGCACCGACCCGGCGGGCTGCCGGATCGACGGCCAGGCCTGCACGCCCGGCGGCCAGCCGGAGTCGCCGTCCCCGTCGTCGCCGGCCACCACGGCCACCACGACCGTCGCACCGTCTCGGTCGCCATCCCCGTCGTCGCCGGCGACGACCGCTCCGGCCACGTCCATGCCGCCTGTCTCGTCCCCGTCCCCGTCGTCGTCGAGCACCCCGCCACCGGCCACCGGCACGCCCGGCGGCGGCACCGGCCGGTTCGCGCCCTACATCGACACCTCGCTGTACCCGCCGTACGACCTGGTCGGGGCCGCCCAGGCCACCGGGGTGCGTACCTACACGCTGGCGTTCGTGCTCGGCAGCGGCGGCTGCAACCCGCGCTGGGGCGGCGTCTCGCTGTTGAACCAGGACGGCGTTCCCGGCCAGATCGGCCGGCTGCGCGCGCTCGGCGGGGACGTGCGGGTCTCGTTCGGCGGCGCGAACGGCACCGAGCTCGGCCAGGCCTGCACCACCTCTGCCGCGCTCGCCGCCGCCTACGGCCAAGTGATCACCACCTACGGTCTGACCAAGGTCGACTTCGACATCGAGGGCTCGTCGCTGGCGGACACAGCGGCGAACGACCGGCGCGCCCAGGCGATCGCGCAGCTCCAACGGGACGCCGCCGCTCAGGGCCGTCGCCTCGACGTGTCGTTCACGCTGCCGGTGCTGCCGTCGGGGCTGACGCAGACAGGCGTGGCGCTGCTGGAGAACGCCCGCCAGCGCGGTGTGGCCGTCGGCGCGGTGAACGTGATGGCGATGGACTACGGCGACGGTGCGGCGCCCAGCCCGGACGGCCGGATGGGCAAATACGCGATAGACGCTGCGACCGCCACGCAGGCCCAGGTGAAGGGCGTGTTCGCGCTGTCGGACGCGGATGCGTGGTCGCGGGTCGCGGTCACCCCGATGATCGGCGTCAACGATGTGCGCACCGAGGTGTTCCGCCAGTCCGACGCCCGCGAGCTCACCGCGTTCGCCACGCGGCAAGGCCTGGCCTGGTGGTCAATGTGGTCGTTGACCCGGGACCAGCCATGCCCCGGCGGCCCGGCCGACTACGCCCAGGCGACCTGCAGCAGCCTCGCCCAGCAGCCGCTGGAGTTCACCCGGATCTTCGGCGCCGGCACTGGCGCCGGCACTGGCGCCGGCACTGGCGCTGGCGCTGGCACTGGCGGCTGAGCCCACCTGGACCCCGGTCCGCGACTGGACCCCGGTCCGCGGGCGCCAGTCGCGGACCGGCGTCGGCGTCGCCCCGCTCCGTCCCCCTCCCCGGGGCGCCGTCGACACCGCCGGCGCCGTCGGCATCGGCCTGCCGACGGCGCCGGCACCCCGCCGGGTCCGTACGGGCCGCGATCCCCTCACCCACGTCCACGCCGCCGACGTCCAGTGCCACACCGGGCCCCGTTCGCACCGCGGCAGGCTTGGTCAAGATCGCCAGTTGGGTCGCGCCCCGCACGTCTCGGGCCCTGAACATGTGCGCCATGCAACTCGGCTGGCGATCAATGGCTGGACCGCCGGTCATCGGGCGAACCGCGGCGGCGCGCAACCAGCCGACGCCGACAGCTATCCGCCAGCCATGAGGAGACCTAGATGCTGAACCGACGCGCCCTGCTGGGCGGCGCCGTGCTCGCCGGCGCCTGCGCAGGCGGCGCCGCCGTGGGCACCCACCTCGGCGGCACCGCCCGGGCCAGGCCGCTCGGCGCCGCCGAGGCAGCCGTCGAGATCCCAGCCCACACTCCCGGCACGCCGCTGCCTCTGGTGATCGTCAACCACACCTACCGGTACGCCAACCGGGAGATCTGGTTCCACGTCGTCGGGACCGACCTGGCCACCGGCCGGCAGGTCTACGGCCGCGCGGACGGCACCGCGGCCGAGGCGACGGCGGGTACGGACCGCGCCGCCATCGCGATCCCGCTGGCCGCCGACGGCGACACGCTCGCCGCGATCCCCGTCGGCATGTCCGGGCGGATCTACGTGTCGATCGGCAGCCGGCTCGACTTCCGCGTTGTCACCGACGGCGCCGGCCGCCCGGCGCTGCAGCACCCGGCCGGCTGGGTGCGCGACGACCCCGGCTACGCCGTGCTGCACGACTTCGCCGAGTTCACCCACACCGCGACCGGGACGTTCTGCAACACCACCATGGTCGACATGTTCTCCGTCCCGCTGCTGCTGCGGCTGCACGGCGACGGCGGCAGCGACCAGGCGACCGGCCAGGTCGCGCCCGGCGGCCGGGACGCGGTCTTCGCCGCGCTGCGCGCGATCCCGCAGTTCGCCCCGCTGGTCGTCGACGGCCTGCGGGTGATCGCCCCGGGGCACGGCCTGGACGCCGGACTGTTCCCGGCCGGCTACTACGACTCCTACGTCGATGCGGTGTGGAGCCGTTATGCGTCGCGGCCGCTGACCGTCGACACCGCCGGGCGGCGGGTCACCGGCCGGGTCGTGGGGGACAGGCTGGTGTTCGACGGCGGCGTCGCCTCCTTCGCTCGGCCGGCGACCCGCGACGTCCTCTACTGCGACGGTGCCCTCGCCGCGCCGAACGACGGCGTCACCGGGCCGGTCGCGGCCGTGCTCGGCGCCGGGTTCAACCGCTCGACGCTGCTCGCCGACGCGCCGCAACCCGTCGCCGACGCGGGCTCCTTCTACGGCGACGCCGTGACGAACCACTACGCCCGGGTCCTGCACGAGCACACCGACAACCACCGCGCCTACGGCTTCGCGTTCGACGACGTCGCCGCACAGGCCTCCTACATCGAGGACCACGCCCCGACGCAGCTAACCCTCGTCCTGACCCCGTTCTAGACGACCCAGGCCGGCCCCGCTGCTCCGGCCAGCGGGGAGTTGGGCCTCGTCCAGGTTGGCCGGGGCAGCTTTCGCACGGATGGTGGCTGATGGTCTTCGCCGAGGATCCGCCGCTGGTCCAGGATTTCGTCGTACATTGCCCGCGCCGCCGGATAGCCGAGCTGTTCGAGGACAACCGTCCCCGGCTGGGGGAGAGCCGCGCCTCGTGAGGCCTGCGGAGGCAGTCCATACTGATGGCGATGATCTGGTGACGCTGCTCCGATGAGCCCAGTCTCGTCGGGCGCACGGACCGTCGGCGCTGCCGGTCGGCGACGATCAAGAAGCTCGGAAATGAGCCTGTCCTGGGAGTGGCCGACTGTTTATGGACAACGCCGCGGATGTCGTCGACCAGATCATCGTCCGATATGACCCCACCCTGCGGGCGCTGGCGCCAGTCGCGACGACCCTGCCGGACTCGGCCCTGGTATCCGATCGCTTCCTCGCGCTGGTGGACGCCCCCTACCGAACGCGCGACGCCGGTGCGGCGCCGGGCCTGAGCGTCGTACGGGTTCCCGACGACCCGACCCGCCGCACCATGATCGTGCGCCGGGCTCCCGACGCCTCGTCGGGCCGGCTCGCTGTCGGCGCGCACGTCCTCGTCGGCACCGGCGTGGACGCGAGGACCGGGCTCGGCCTCGCGGACTGGGACGGCTGGTTCCCGACAGGTGAGCTGCCGGACACCCTGGAACCGATCCCACAGGATCACCTACAGGACCTCGCGACCCCGGGTTTCCGTCGACTGTCGGACGCCGCGCGGGAGCCCGGCGTCCGACAGGAGCTGGCACGGTTCGTCGACGCCCTACTGCGAGCCGGCGACGGTCGGCTGACCGTCGTCGGCCATAGCGCCGACCCGCTGGTCCTGCTGGCCGGCGCGCGGGCCATCCTGGGCAGCTACGTCTCGGCCGACTGGGCCTTCGGGGTGGGGGAGGCAGCTCAGCAGCCCGATGTCCGGATCTCCTTCCTCCTCCCAGACGTGCGCGCCTTCCGCGGCCAGGTGGCGGACCTGACCGGCTACCCTCCGCAGTCCGACCACCTGGAAGCCGCCCATGTTCTGGTCAGTGCCTACCGTCGGTATCCGGACGCGGCCGCGTGGGAGACCGCCCGGCAGAGCGCCGACGTCTACGACGCGGAGAGCCTGCTTGCCTGGGCCTACGACGGAGCTGCCTCAGATGCCGAGCCCCGCGAACGCGAGATCGAGCAGATTCGTCGGCATGCGCAGGAAGCCGACGGCGCTCGACACTCCCTGGCACAACGGGTGGTTCAGCTGGAGGCGGAGCAGGCCGCGCTCGAGGAGGAACGCGAGCGGCTGCGTCAGCGTGCAGAGGAGGCTGAGCGCGCGACCGCCCGGCTGGCGGCCACCGCCGCGCGACCTTCCGAGCCGCTTCCTGGCGTGGATCGAGAACGATGGGGGAGGATCCGGCAGCTGATCCGAGAGCTCGGCGAGCTGTTCGACGTGGACTCTGGTCAGGAGATCGAGGCGCAGCTCGACCAGGTCGTGGCCCGCGCGCGGGCGACCCGCGAACCCAGGCGCGCAGCGGCCCCCGTCGAGCCCGAGCCACATACTTGGGATCTCGACGTCGACCTGGAAAGCGGTACGTTCGCCCAGACCGTCTGGAGGTCGGTCGGCATGGTGGCGCTGGTGCTGGCCATCGTCGTCATGGTCGCGATGGCCAGCTGACGGGCAGAAGGCCCGCCCCATGGGGATGGGGCGGCCGCGTCGGAGTGGCGGCTAGCGGAAGGGGCGGCTCCTCGGTCGGACTCGGCGTTCTCTGGGCAGGCCGGTCCGCTCGCGGGGATGCCGATGCGCGGAGGCGACGGCGCGCAGGGTCACGCCGTCGAGCCCCTTGTCCTCCAGCAGGTCGAGCGCCGCGCCGACGATCGCCTCCCGGGTCAGTCCTTCTTCTCGTCGCTTTTCGGTGGGTCGTCCTTGGGAAAGTCGGGAAGTAGGTGATAGCCGGCGACGAGGAGTGCTCCGATCGCGCCGCCGATAACGCGGCACACCACCCCGTCGTTGATCTTTCCGCCTGCATCTATGCCGATCGCCACCATGGCGAAGAGGACGAGGTAGTAGACGAACCGGCGGATAGCGCTGAAAGGGGAGTCGCCACCGCCGCCGGCGGCATCTCCTCCTGAGTCGTCGCCCTCAGCCATTGCGCACTGGTCCGATGTCCGTGTTCAGCCCGGCCGCTGTTGTCCAGAGACTCCAACGGGATGGCATTTTCAAACCGGACGGCAATGTCGGCAAACCTGGATTATGCATAAGTCCCCCCGGACAGGTTTCACGGGGAAGGTATATGCAGGCGTCGCCGGTAGATCGGGGCTGTCGGCAAATGTACAGGACGACGGTTGGTCCCGCGCCGGCCCGCCCGCACGCACTTGCTTGGGCGTGCGGGCGGGCCGGCGCGGGTTAGGTGGTACCGCTCGCCGCGTCGTCCAGGTTGCGGCCCGTGTCGGGGTCGAACAGGTGCAGCTGGCCGGTGTCGAGCCAGAGGTCGGCCTTGTCGCCCTCGCGGATCCGGCTGGCGGCGTCGAGGCGGGCGACGACCTGTTCGGCGCCGCTGGACAGGTCGACGGTGCCGGCGTCGTGGGCCAGCTCCTCGAGGTCGGCGATCCGGGCCCGGCCGCCGGCCACGGTGAAGTAGGCGTAGCTGTCCGAGCCGAGCCGTTCCAGCACGTCGACGGTGACGGTGAACCGCAGGCCGGGCCGGTCGGCGACCTGCTCCAGCGCGGCGTCCTCGAAGTGCTCCGGCCGCACTCCGACGATCAGCGACCTGCCGGTGCCACCGCCGGCCGTGGCACCGCCGCCGGCCGTGGTGCTGCCGCCGGTCGTCGTACTGCCGCCACCGCCGTTCCAGCTCTCGAGCAGCCGCCGCTGCCGCTCGTCGGGGGTGATCGCGCCGAACGGGGTGCGCAGCTCGCCGTCCTCGACGGTCGCCGGCACGAAGTTCATCGCCGGGGAGCCGATGAAGCCGGCGACGAAGATGGTGGCCGGCCGGCCGTACAGCTCGGTCGGCGTGCCGACCTGCTGGATCCGCCCGGACCGCAGCACGGCGACCCGGTCGCCGAGCGTCATCGCCTCGGTCTGGTCGTGGGTGACGTACACCATGGTGGTGCCGAGGCGGTTCTGCAGCCGGGACACCTCGGTGCGCATCTGTACGCGCAGCTTCGCGTCGAGGTTGGACAGCGGCTCGTCCATCAGGAACGCCTTGGGGGAGCGGACGATCGCCCGGCCCATCGCGACCCGCTGGCGCTGGCCGCCGGATAGCTGGGCCGGCTTGCGGTCCAGGTGCTCGGTAAGGTCGAGCACCCGCGCGGCCTCCTCGACCTTCTCGTTGATCTCCGCCTTGGGCCGCTTCGCGAGCTCCAGCGCGAAGCCCATGTTCCGGCGCACCGACATGTGCGGGTAGAGCGCGTAGCTCTGGAACACCATGGCGATGTCGCGGTCCTTCGGCGCCAGGTCGTTGACGACCTTCCCGCCGATGCGCAGCTCGCCGGCGGTGATGTCCTCCAGGCCGGCGATCATGTTGAGCGTGGTCGACTTCCCGCAGCCGGACGGGCCGACCAGGATGACGAACTCGCCGTCGGCGATGGACAGGCTCGCGTCCTCGACGGCGAGCCGGCCGTCCGGGTACTGCTTGGTGACGTGGTCGAGCACGATGTCCGCCATGGCCGGGCCTATCCCTTCACCGCGCCGGAGGTCAGCCCGGCGACGATCCGACGTTGGAACAGCAGCACGAAGATGATGATCGGGATGGTGATGACGACGGCCGCCGCCGCGATCGAACCGATCGGCTGGGCGAACTCCGACGCGCCGGTGAAGAACGCGATCGCGGCCGGTACGGTCCGGGACCGTTCCGTCGAGGTCAGCGAGATGGCGAACAGGAAGTCGTTCCAGCAGAAGATGAAGACGAGGATCGCGGTCGTCACCATGCCGGGCGCCGCCAGCGGGGCGATGACCCGCAGGAACGCCTGCCAGGGCGTGGCGCCATCGACCTGCGCGGCCTTTTCCAGGTCCCAGGGAATTTCCCGGAAGAACGCCGACAACGTGTAGATGGCCAGCGGCAGCGAGAACGTCAGGTACGGGATGATGAGCCCGATCCAGGTGTCGAAGATGCCAGTCTGCCGCCACAGGTTGAACATCGGGCTGACCAACGAGATCTGCGGGAACATGGCGATCAGCAACGCCAGCCCGACGAGCAGCCCCTTGCCCGGGAAGTCGAGCCGGGCGATCGCGTATGCGGCCATCGAGCCGAGCACCACGGCCAGCACGGTGGAAATGAGCGCGATTCCAAGGCTGTTCAGCAGCGCCCGGGTGAACAGCGACTCGGCGAAGATCCCCCGGTAGTTCTCGAAGGTCCAGTGCCGCGGGAGGAACCGGCCGTCGCTGATGCTGTCCGGGGTCTTGAACGACAGCGAGACCAGCCACAGCAGCGGCACCAGCGACAGCGCGACGATGACGAGGTTCGCGACGGACCAGCCGAGCAGCGCGTTGCGCTCTCCGGACGGGCGCCGCGGGCGCGCCTTCGCCCCGCCGGCGGCGCTGCCGGCCCCAGTGGCCCCAGTGGCTCCGGCGGCTCCCGAAGCAGGAGTGGAGGCGACGGTGGTCATCGGCGGCTCTCCCGACCGGGCGCGGCGGTGCCGAACCCCTTGACGAAGACGAACGCGACGAGTGCCACGACGAGGAAGATGAGCACCGACAACGACGAGCCGACGCCCAGGTTCAGCGCCGTGAACAGGTTGTCGTAGCCCAGGATCGACACCGACCGGGTGTCGTACGCCCCGGCGGTCAGCACGTAGATGCTGTCGAAGATGCGGAACGCGTCGAGCATGCGGAACAGCAGCGCGACCAGGATCGCCGGCTTCATCAGCGGCAGCATGATGCGGGTCAGCCGCTGCCAGGCGGTCGCCCCGTCGACCTTCGCCGCCCGCAGCAGCTCCTCCGGGACGAGCGCGAGCCCCGCGAGCAGCAGCAGCGCCATGAATGGCGTCGTCTTCCACACTTCTGCCAGGATGATCACAGAGATGCCCCAGACCTGCGAGCTGAGCGGCGCGGAATCTCCGAACAGGTGGGACAGGTAGCCGGTGTCCGGCGTCCAGGCGTACCGCCAGCCGAACGCGGCGACGACGGTCACGATCCCGTACGGGATGAGGATCACCGTTCGGATCAGCCCGCGGCCGACGAGCGCCCGGTGCATCGCCAGCGCGAGCGCCATCCCGAGCACGAACTGAATCGCCACCGAGATCGCCGCGATGATGACGGTCACGGCGAGCGCCTGCCACCACAGCGACGACGTCAGTACCGTCCCGTAGTTCGACAGGCCGACGAACTTCGAGTCGTCCGGGAACCGCAGGTCGTAGCGCCGCAGCGACAGGTATATCGCGTATCCGATCGGGTAGCCGGTCACCGCCAGGATGACGACCACCGCCGGCGCGCACAGCGCCCAGCCAAGCCGCCGCTCGGCGCGCGCCCCGGCCGACAGCTTCGCCTTCGCTTTCGCCTTCGCTTTCGCCTTCGCCTTCCCGTTCGGCGGAGTCGCGGGGGCTGGCCGCTGCGTGCCACTACCTACTTCACCTGCAGTGACTGTCTGCATTTCTGGTTCGCTCCGTCTCCGCGCGGCACGCAACGTTCGCCCTCGTTCCTCAGGCGGGCGTTGCGTGCCGCGCTCCGCTCCGCTCACGGCACCAGTCCTTTCGACTCGATGGCGTCGGCGATCGCCGAGCGCAGGTCGCCGAGCTGCCCCGTGCTCGCCGAGGACGGCGGCGACAGGGTGTGCGCGATCTGCAACGACACGCTCTGGTAGGCCGGCGTCTGCGGGCGGACGCTGGCGTTCTGCAGCGCCTCGTAGATCGCCGCCGCGAACGGGTAGCCGCCGTCGATGAACTTCTGGTCGGTGTAGAGCTCCTCGAGGGTCGGTGCGAGCCCGCCGTCGATCGCCGTGCGGATCTGGTTGTCCCGGCTCGTCATGCACTCGATCGCCGCGGCCGCCTCGGCCCGGTGCCGGCTGTGGGCGCCGATCGCCAGGTTGTAGCCGCCGACCGTCGTGTGCGACGGCTGGCCGGCCACCAGCGTCGGCCACTGCGTCCAGCCGATCTGCTCGGCCAGCTTCGGGTTGTTCTGCTTCGCGGACGGATAGATGAACGGGTAGTTCAGCTGGAAGGCGGCCGATCCGGTCTCGAACGCGAGCCGGTTGTCGTCCTCTTTCTGGTTCGACCAGGACGGGTCCGCGGCCGGTGAGTGCGCGAGCGCCCGGATCGCCTCGACGGCCTTGCCGGCCGGTGGGCCGAGCACGACCTGGGCGCCGTCGTCACTGAGAATCCGGCCGCCGGCCGAGGCCACGAGCGAGTTGAACAGGACCGTGTAGCCCTCGTACTGGGCGCCCTGCACCTCGACGTAGTGGGGTTTGCCTTCCGCGGCCAGCCGCTTCGCGTCGGCGAGCATCGCGTCCCAGGTCTTCGGCGGGTTAGGTACCAGGTCCTTGCGGTACCAGAGCAGCTGCGCGTTGGTGTTCAGCGGCACGGCGTAGAGCCGGTCGTCCCAGGTGGCGGTCTCGACGGCGACCGGCAGCATACCGTCGGTGAGCCGCTTCGCGTCGGCCGCAGGGAACGGTACGATCCAGCCGGCCTCGGCGAACTCGGCCGTCCAGGTCACATCCAGCGTGAGGATGTCCATGGAGGAGTCCTCGGCGGCGAGCCGGCGGACCAGCTGCTGGCGCTGCCCGTCCGAGTCATTCGGCAGGACGTTGACGCCGATCGTGTAGCGGCCCTTCGACGCCGCCGAGCAGTCGGCGGCGGCCTTCGCGAACGAACCGGACGACTCGTTGTAGACATACCAAGTCAGCCGGACCGGACCGCGGCTGCCGTCGTCGTAGGATCCGCCGCAACCGGCCAGTACCGGCCCGGCGGCCAGCGCCAGTGCTCCCAGCGCGGCGACCGCCGGCCGAATGCGCCGAATGCTCCGGCCGCGCCGAGTGCTCCGGCCGCGCCGAACGCCCTGCTCACCGCCGCCGCGGTGGTATGCGGCCGTCCCCGGGAAACGAAGGGAATGCCGGTCGGGTCGACGAGGTCCACGGGGTCGACGGGATTGTCGAATTCTCACGGGCCGTTCTCACCACCCCACGTCGCGCCACCTGGGGCGACGTGCGGGAAGGAGACGCTCATGGCCGGATGATGTCCGGCTCCGCCACCGACGACCGGGCCACGCCGCCCCGTGCCGTGCTTCCGCAGGCCAGGCGACCAGCGGTGGCTCCGCGATTCCCGGCGCGTGACCAGGTAAACCCGGCGTCACAAAGATATTTCGTTCGGTATGCTTGCCGTAACGCAATGTGAATCGTGACGCGGGCGGGGTGCCTTAGATTCTTGTCGTGACCAGCAGTGGGCCGGTGGCCGGACGCGTCAGGTCCGTCGAACGGCGACGTGAGATTCCCGCCCCGCCGGCGCAGGTGTGGGCCCGGGTGAGCCGGATGGCGGGGGTGAACGACGAGTTCTGGCCCTGGCTGCGGATGACGGTGCCCCGCTCGTTCCGCGGCGGCAGCCTGGACGGCCTTCCCCTCGGTGAAGTGGCGGGGCGCAGCTGGCTGCTGATGGGCTTCATTCCGTTCGACTACGACGATCTCCTCATCGCGGAGCGCGAGCCGGGGCGACGGTTCCGCGAGACCTCGACGATGCTGTCGATGAGCCGGTGGGAGCACGAGCGGACGCTCGAGCCGAGGGACGGCGGGGCCGGGACCGTGGTTCACGACCGGCTCACCTTCGAGCTGCGGAAGCCGCTCGCCCGCGTACCGGGCCTCGGCGCCGCGGTCACGTCGGCGGTCTCGGCACTGTTCGCGCACCGCCACCGGCGACTCGAGCGGGCCTTCCGGCCTGCGGGGCCGCGGGGATGGCCACTCGGCACATGAGTGCGGCCGCGGCGTCATGGTTCCCGCGCCGACCGGCCGATGGGAGGCGTAGACGAGCCGCGATGCTGCCCCGGCGGCGGCTCGGCGCCGCCGCCGGGGCCGTGCGTCCCCTATCCGTCAACGGCTGCCTTCGGCACGGCCGCCTCTGGGGGAGCCGTCCGGGGCGCGGGCGCCGCCGGCGCGACCGGGGAGCCTGCCGTGGTCGCCGTCGTCGCCTGCGTCGTGGCCGGCGGGCGGGAGCCCGCGGTGCGCAGAGCGATCACGGCCGCGGCCAGGAGGAACACCGAGGCGACCAGCAGCGCGTTCTGGAAGCCTTCGGTGAGCGCCGTCGTGTCGGGCGCGCCGGTGGCGGCGACGTCCCGGGTGCGGGATGTCGCGACCGCGCTGAGGATCGCGACGCCGATCGCCCCGCCCAGCCAGGTGGAGGCGTTGATCAGTGCGGCCGCGAGTCCGGCGGTCTCCTCGGGGACGCCCGTCTGCGCCGCTGTGGTCACGCCGACGAAGACCAGGCCGAGGCCGGCGGCCAGGACGAGCAGCGGGCCGAGGAGGTCGGCGAGGAAGGAGCCGTTCGCGGGGATGCGGGACAGCCAGAACATCCCGGCCGCGCCGAGCAGCGCGCCGGTCACGATCACCGGCCGGGTGCCCAGCCGCGCGATGACCTGGGCACCCACGCCGGCGGCGATGGCCACTCCGAAGGTCGTCGGGAGGTACGCGGCCCCTGCCTCGATCTTCGAGTAGCCAAGGACGTTCTGCATGTACAGGGTGATGAAGAAGAACATCGCGTAGAAGCCCGCCATCGCGAGCACCTGGGTGACGTCCGCCGCGGCGAGGCCCCTGATCCTGAAGATCGAGAACGGCACGACCGGGTTGCGGTGGCGCAGCTCGTACCCGGCGAACACGACGGCCAGGACGCCGGCGCCGGCGAGCCCGGCGATGGTGCGCGTCGCGCCCCAGCCGCGTTCGGGCGCCTCGACGATCGTGTAGACCAGCAGCAGCATGCTGGCGGTGATGAGCAGGGCGCCGAAGACGTCGAAGCCCGCCAGGCCCGCTCGGCCCTGGTCGCGGTCCCGGCCCGGCGCACGGTCGCGGTCACGGTCACGGTCGCGGGGGATGAGCCGTGTGGTCGCGGCCAGCACGGCCAGGCACACGGGCAGGTTGACGAAGAAGACCCACCGCCAGCCCGGCCCGGCGGAGATGAGCCCGCCGAGGAAGACGCCGACGGCCGAGGCGAGGCCGCCCAGCGCGCCCCACACCCCGAGGGCTCTGGTCCGGTCCTGGGGGGTGGAGAACGTGGTGGTCAGGAGCGAGAGCGCGGCCGGGAGCATCATCGCCGCGCCCACCCCCTGGACCAGCCGGGACACCACGAGCGCGATGTCGTCCTGTGCCAGGCCCGCGGTCGCCGAGGACAGCATGAAGACCGTCGTGCCCGCGAGCAGCAGGCGACGGCGCCCGATCAGGTCGGCTGCCCGTCCGCCGAGCAGCATCAGGCCGCCGTAGGTGAGCAGGTAGCCGCCGAGCACCCACTGCAGGTTCTGGATCGTGAAGCCGAGGTCGGTCCGGATCGAGGGGAGAGCCACGTTGACGATCGACGCGTCGACGAAGTCGAGGAATCCGACCGCGCAGAGCAGCACCAGGATCTGCTTGCCCCGCTGTGTCGCGAGCACCGACTCGGTCGGCGCGGGAGCCGTCTGGCCAGAGGCCACCATGGATGATCTCCAGGAGGGTGAGTTAGTAAGTCAACTAACTCATACCATAGTTGTGGCGTCGATCCGCCGTCGGTAGGCTCGTCAGTGAGATGACTGACTCAGGTGGGTTGATGCGGTCGGTGGCCGCGGCGCGGCCCGGAAAGCGCGAACGGCTGATCGACAGCGCGGCCGAGATCGTGCACAGCCGCGGGGTGCAGGGCGCGACGCTGGCGCTCGTGGCCAAGGCGGCCGACGTGCCGCTCGGCAACGTGTACTACTACTTCAAGACGCGGGACGACCTCCTGCGCGCCGTCGTCGACGAGCACGCGCGCCGCATCGACGAGGTGTTCGCCGCGCTCGACCGGGAGGCGACGCCCAGAGCCCGCCTTCTGGGGCTGGTCCGCAGCTGGACCGAGGTCGCCGACCTCATGGCCGCCCGTGGCTGCCCGATCGGTGGCCTCTCGAATGATCTCGGCAAGGTGGACGGCGGCCTGCACGACTGCGCCGCCACGCTGCTGCGCACCATCATCGGCTGGATCACCCGCCAGCTGACCGAGCTCGGCGTCCCGGACGCACCCGCCGAGGCGGTGTCCCTGCTGGCCAGGGAACAGGGCGCCGCCCTGCTCGCCAACGCCTTCGGCGACCCGATGCTCCTCGCCGCCGAGACGGCCCGCATCGAACGCACCATCGACGCCCTCGCCGACGCGGCGGCAGCGGCCCGCCAGTCGGACGGCTCAGGTAACCGGTAAGCAAGGCTCGCGCGGCGAAGCCCCATGCCAGCGGCAGCCACGATGCGACTACGAGTAGCTTGGCAAAGCCTGCGTGCTATTCGTTGGAAAGCCATCCTGGCCTGACGCGGGCCCTCCCGTAGCGGGCGACCAGCGCCGCCCACGGGGGACCACCGATCAAGGGAATCAGCTTCTGGAGGGCCTGTGCGCTTCGCTGTCTGATCGTCTGGCGGGAAAGTCGGAGCAGCGCGCCGAGGCCGCGCCCAAGATCCCGTCAGATCGCTGGGTAGTTCATGATCTGGTGGATTTTTCGGAGTCCCAGCGCCGAAAAATCCACCAGATCATCGACCACCCTGCAGACAGGACCTGCCGGGCGGGTGGTGAGGAGCTGCAGGACTTTGGGCAGACGGATGAGGCGCTCCTTCGGGCATCCCGTGCGCTGGAAATTACTGACTGAGAACGTCCAAGGCCCCGACCACCCCGACACCGCAAGCATCATGGCCAATCTGCAGACGGCGAAGGTGGCGCGATGCCGCTCAGGCGTCGGTGACGTGATCGGTGGTCGTCACCGCGGGTCAGCCGTCTTGGGCTGAGGCTGGCCTCGTCAGGGGTAGGACGATCTGGTCGACGACGGTCGCGACGAAGTCGTCGGGGACGACCGGGCCGTGGACCAGGGAGTACTGGACCAGCATGGCGGGGCCGCTGCCGGCCACCAGCTCGCAGGCCGCGTCCGACCGGACCTCGCCGCGCGCGGCGCCGCGCCGCAGGACTCCGAGGATCAGCTCGATGCAGGGCGCGACGACGTGCTCGATGATCGCCTGGCGGAGGAACCCGCGCTCGCAGCCGGCCTCCGCCGAGACCACCTGCAGCGCGGTGCCCCTGGTCGAGGCCAACGAGTCCTGGATGCACCGCAGCAGCGCGTGCACATCCGTTCGCACAGCACCGGTCAGCGGCACGTCCGCGGGAGAGGGGAGCGCCTCCCGCAGTGCCTCGATGATCATCTCGTCCTTGGATGACCATCGGCGGTAGAGGACGGTCTTGCTGGTGTGCGCGGCCGCGGCAACCTTGTCCATCGTCAGGTTGGCGTAGCCGACGCTCTGCAGCTGCTCGAACACCGCGTCGAAGATGGCCTGCCGCAGGTTCGCGCCCCGGCGGCGGGTGGCCGCGCCAGTCGACCTGACGGAGCTGGCGCCGGAGCCGGAGCCGGAGTTGGCGCCGGAGTTGGACAGGACCGTCATCGGACGGCCACCGTCGCCGGAGCCTTGCGCGCGGTCCGTGTGCCCGGTGCTCGTGCGTTGCCCGGTTCTCGTGCCACAACGCTGATCGTACCGTCGCAATTAAGGTACTTCTCGGTACCCAATCGCCGGTCGGCGTAGCTAGTATGCCTCCATAAGGTGCGAGATCGGACCTTAATCGAGGTTCCCTGGGAGGTAACGGTGTCGACAGCGGCGGCGGCCCGGCAGACGGACGATCCTCCTGGCGCACTCCCCGGTCGGATGCGAGGCCGCATCACGCTCGCCGTGATCGTGGCCAGCCAGCTGATGCTCGTGCTGGACACGACGATCGTGAACGTCGCGCTCCCCGACATCCAGCGCGCGCTGCGCTTCTCGCCGACCGGCCTGGCCTGGGTGCTCAACGCCTACACGCTCGCCTTCGGCGGGCTGCTGCTGCTGGGCGGGCGTGCCGGCGACATCCTCGGCCGGCTGCGGGTGTTCCAGGCCGGGGTGCTGCTGTTCAGCGTCGCCTCGCTGGCAGGCGGGCTCGCGACCGAATCCTGGATGATGGTGGCCTGCCGGATCGGGCAGGGGGTGGGAGCCGCCTGCGCCTCGCCGAACGCCCTCGCGCTGCTCACGGCGAACTTCCCCGAAGGCCCCGGCCGGACCAGGGCTCTCGCCGCCTGGGCCGCTGCGAACGGGGTCGGTGGCTCGGTCGGCCTGATTCTCGGCGGCATGCTCACGACCTGGGTGTCCTGGCGCTGGGTGATGTTCATCAACGTGCCGATCGCGATCGGGGTCGCCGCGCTGGCGCCGGCGTTCGTCCGGGCCGGGCGGGGTGTTCCCGGGCGGTTCGACCTCGTCGGTGCCGTCACCGCGACCGTCGGCCTGGCGGCGCTGGTGTACGGGTTCATCCGGGCGTCGTCCGACGGCTGGCGAGACACCTGGACGCTGGCCGCGTTCGGCGTCGCGATCGTCGTCCTCGCGCTGTTCGTCGTCGCGGAAACCCGTGCCGCGCAGCCGATGGTCCCGCTGCGGCTGGTGACCGAACCCGCCAGGGTCCGTACCTACCTGCTGCTTCTGCTGATGCTCGGCAGCATGTTCTCGATGTTCTTCTTCGCCACGCAGTTCCTTCAGGAGGTGCTCGGCTTCAGCGCGCTGCGGGCGGGTTTCGCGTTCCTGCCACTGTCGTTCGGCCTGCTGGCCTCCGCGCAGCGGACGTCCGCGCTGCTGCCCCGGCTCGGCGCGAAACCGCTGATGCTCGCCGGCTCCGCGCTGTGCGGCGGCGGAATGGCCTGGATGACTCAGCTCTCGCCGGACACGAGCTACCCGGCAGGGATCCTCGGCCCGATGCTGCTGTTCGGAATCGGTGTCGGCATGCTCGTCGTACCGCTCAACCTCAGCGCGATCGCCGGCGCCCGGCCGCAGGACGCCGGCGCGGCCGCCAGCATGATGGTCGTGACGCAGCAGGTAGGCGCCTCACTCGGCCTCGCGGTCCTCGTCACGGTCTACGGCGCCGCCAGTCGTCACGCCGCGGCGAACCCGCCGGACGGCCTCGCCCCGCGGGAACTCGGCCACTATGTACTCACCAGCGGCATGGCCGGCGCCTTCGCCGTCGCGACGGGATTCGTCGCCGTCGTATTCCTGACCATCCTGCTGACCTGGCGCAACCGCCGGGGCGAGCCCGCCGCGGCGGGCATGCCAGCGCAGCCGGTCGCGTCCGAGCCGGGGCGGGATTCGGTGCCGGATCCGCGGGTGGCGGACAGGTGAGGGCCGCGGCGGCGTGCTCGGGCGGTCGAGCGCCTGGCCGCTCAGCCGCTCAGCCGCTCAGCCGCTGAGGCGTCGGAGACGAAACGGCCGGCCGGGTGCGCCGCACCCGGCCGGCCGAGCCGTGTCCTGGCCGGTGACCGCACGTCGCCCTCGGCAGTGTGGTCACCGACGTTCATCGGTGATCACTAGCGGTACCGCCGAAAGTGCGCGGCGGCGGGGGGAGCTGTCAGTAGCGGCGGGGGGACGAGTCGACGCCGGGCATCTCCTCCATCTCGCCGGCGGTGACGCCCGGCGCGCTCTCTCCGTTCATCGACCTCGGGAAACCGGTGGCGGGCGTCGGCGAAGCTGCGGCGGGCGTGGCCGAGCCCGCCGGCGACGGTGAACGGCCGGGCGTCCCGTCCCCGAGGCCGGCCGGCGTGCTGGCGCCGGTGGCCGTCATCGGCGTAGCACCGGTCAGCTCCTCGGGGCGGGTGGCCTCGTCCGGTGTGCCCGCGGTGCCCTGCTGGCTGACGCCGGGCCGGTACTTGCGGGCGGCGACGGTCGCCGCCGCGCCGCCGCCCAGCAACAGCACGGTGACGAAGCCGCGGCGGCGGCGCCGGTGTACCCGGGCCAACTTCCGCTCGGCCTTCGCGAGCCGGTTCTCCAGGATCAGCTGGGCCTTGTCGGCCCGTTCCCGGGCCTTGCGCTCGGACCGGATCGCACGGCCGGACCTGGCCTTCTCGACCCGCAGCTCGGTCGCCCCCCGCGCCCGCTCGGTCGAGAGCTCCGCCGCGGCGCGCGCCTTCTCGATCCGGCGTGCGGTGCGCCCAGAGACGGCTGCGGCCGTGGACGCCGTCCTGGACGCAGCCCGGGCCGGGACCTTCGTGGCCTTGCCCGCCTGCCGGGTGACCGCGTCGGCCCCGGCGCTCGAAGCGTCCGCGACCTTGGCCGCCAGCGCGCTGCCCGCGTCCCGGGTGACCGTCGCCGCGCTGTGCCCCGCCCGAGCCGCGCCGGTGCCGGCCCTGGCCGCCGCGTCGGCGACCGCGTGGCCGGCGCGGTCGACGGCATGCCCGGCCCGGTCCGCCGCGTGGCCGGCGCGGTCGGCGGCGGCGCGGGCCGCGTCGGGAATCCCGCTCACCGGGACGGCCTCGCTGACGTGCGAGAGCCGGTCCTTGATCGTGGTACTCATCGGTCTCCCTTCGTGGCCTGCCCCGAGCGGTGGGGACCCTCGAGGTCGGGGCGGGTGGCCCCGCCGCTGGCCTGCAAGATCTGACGACCTTGCCGTACCCTCCTCGCAGCCCGCCAAAATTCTCACGCTCCGTGGAATTTCACGTACGCTCGCGTTTCGGCCGGGTGCCGCCTGCCTTCGGCGAGGGTGGCCGGGCGGTGGGGTGCCGGGTGGCCGGGTGGCCGGCTAGTGGGGTGGCGAGGGTGGTCAGGCCGGGTGGGCGCCGGGGTGGCCGTCCGCGACGACCCAGGTGGCGTCGGTGGTGACGGGGGAGTCGCGGCGGGTGACGTCGGCGACGATGCGCTGGTCGGCGCGACACTCCGTGGGAGTCACGTGGAAGCGGGTGTAGCCGCGGCGGTCGCCGCGGAAGTAGCGGACGTGCGGGTTGAAGCGGGCGTTGTTGTCGCGGACGAACTCGTCGCTGATCAGGAAGAACGACGAGCTGATCGAGGTGCTGACGAACTCGGTGGCGACGACCGGCGTCTCCGGCTTGTCGAAGTCGATCCGCAGGTCGTTCACCCACGCGCAGTGCAGGTCACCGGACAGCACGACCGGGTTGCGGGCCCTGCTGTCCCGCACTCCGGTCAGGACGCGGCTGCGGTACGGCCGGTAGCCGTCGTTCTGGTCGAGGTTCGTCAGCGGCTGCCCGCCGCCGCCCGGCAGCTCGCCGTCGAGCTGCGCCATCATCGTCTGCTGCGCGATGAGGTTCCACCGGGTGCGCGACCCGTCGAGCCCTGCCCGCAGCCAGCGTTCCTGCGCCGCGCCGGCCATCGTGCCGCCGGTGTTGGCGTTCCCGACGGCGGCCGCGCCGATGCCGTTCGCCGTGTTGCCCGGCGTGGGGGTGCGGTACTGCCGGGTGTCCATGACGTTGAGCGTCACCAGGCTGCCGAACGCGAGCCGACGGTAGACCTGCAGGTCGGGGGAGCCCGGGGTCAGCGTGACGCGGATCGGCATGTGCTCGTAGTAGGCCTGGTAGGCGGCGGCGCGCTGGCGGGCGAACGTGGCCGGGTCCTGATGGCGTGCCCCGGTGTCGCCGACCTCGTCGACGAGATTGGCGTAGTTGTTCTCCACCTCGTGGTCGTCCCAGGTGACCACCCAGGGCGCGGCCCGGTGGGCTGCCTGCAGCGCCGGGTCGGCCTTGTACTGGCCGTAGCGGTTGCGGTAGTCGGCGAGGGTCTGGAGCTGGCCGAGGCCGGGGGTCTGGGGGGTGGTGTGCTGCCGGCCCGGGAGGTCACCCTTCGGGTCGGACTCGTAGATGTAGTCGCCGACGTGCAGGACGAGGTCCGGCAGGTCGGCGGCGATCGCGTCGTACGCCGGCCAGTAGCCGTCCTGGAAGTCCTGGCAGGACACGAGCGCGAACGCGAGCGACCCGGTGGCGGCGTCCGGGCTGGCTCCCGGCGCCGCCGCCGTCCGGGTGCGGCCCACCGGGCTGAGGACCGTGCCGGCGCGGAACCGGTAGTAGTAGTCGCGCCCCGGCTCGAGGCCGCGGACGTCGACGTGGACCGAGTGCGCGAGCGCCGCCCGCGCGGTCTGCGTGCCGGCCTTCACCACCGAGCGGAATCCCTCGTCGGTGGCGACCTGCCAGTCGACGGGGATGTCGCGGGCCGGCATCCCGCCGCCCTCGGTCGGTTTCGGCGCGAGGCGGGTCCAGAGGATCACGCCGTCGGGCAGCGGATCACCGCTCGCCACGCCGAGGCCGAAGGCCCCGTCCGTGACTCCGGGGATGGGGGTCGCCGGGCGCAGGGTCGGGGCCGGCGGCGAGGAGTCGCCACCGCCGCCGCAGGCGGCCAGGCCCGCCGCGGCCAGCGCCGCGCCGCCCAGACCCAGCCCGCCGAGCAGCAGGGCGCGCCGATGGGGGCGGGCCGACCGGCTGTCGCCGGTGGTGCCAGCGCCGGTGGTGCCAGCGCCGGTGGTGCCGTCACCGATGTCCAGCGCCCGTCCTGCGCCAGAGTGGAATCGGTCCGGGCCTGGGGGTGTAACGGCGCCATGACGGGTCACAGATCCAGCAGACTAGACCAAGGCAGACGTCACCGTTCAGGCAACCGAGCTGCGGATCAGGAGCTCGAGCACCCGGCCTGACCGAACGCGGCCGTAGGCAGATGCAGTGACATTCGGTTACCGGCATTGTGTGGCTAGGTGGGGACCGGAGGGCTCATCGGGTCTGGACGGCGAGGAGGCAGAGGTCGTCCTCGCGTTCGGCCGGGCTGGCGACCTGGGCGAGGATGCGGGCGCAGAGGTCGGTGCGGCGGTCGCAGCCGTGCAGACTGGTGTCGACGGCGACGTCGGCGAGGGTGCCGAGCCGGTCGGTGATCGAGATGCGCCGGCGTTCGACGAGCCCGTCGGTGTAGAGGAGCAGCCGCGACCGCGGCGGCAGGCTCCGTTCGGTCTGGCCGTGACCATCCCTCGGATACTGCGCCGCCGGTGGAGACGCGAGCCTGGCTCGTGGGAGGGGCAGACACATGCGTGCGACAGGCCGACTGGTGACGCTCGGGTTGGTCGGGGCGGCGCTGGTCGCGGGCTGCGGCCCGGGCGAGAGTTCGCCGCCCGCGGCCCTCAGGGCGGCCGGCACCGCGCCGGCGGCGGTCGCGACACCGCCCGCGACACCGTCAACCGGGCGGTACGTCGCGCTGGGCAGTTCCTTCGCCGCCGGTACTGGGATCGGCCCGGACATGGGCGGCGGCTGCGGGCGCTCCGCCCGGAACTATCCGCATCTTCTGGCAGACAGGCTCGGCCTCGACCTCGTGGACGCCACCTGCGGTGGCGCGACCACCGCGAACCTGTCGTCGGCCCCGCAGCGCGGCCACCCGCCGCAGATCGATGTCCTCACGGCGGACGCGCGGCTGGTCACCGTGACGGTGGGCGGCAACGACCTTCGCTACTCGGCGGCCACCGTGGTGTGCGCGAACGCGGCTGCCGCTGACCGGCCCTGCACCAGCCTCCCCAGCCCGGAGGAGACCGCGCGGGCCGCGGTGACGCTCCGGACCGATCTCGTCCGGCTGTTCGGTGAGATCAGAAGCAAGGCGCCGAACGCTCGGATGCTGTTGGTCACCTACCCTCGGGTGTTCCCCGACCCGGCCGCCACCTGCGCGGGCAACGTCATCAGCACCGGCGACAGCGGGACGCTGGCGGCCATGGGCGCCATCCTCCAGGAGACGTTCCGCCTCGTCGCCGCGGACACCGGCGTTCTCCTCGTCGACACATACAGCGCGAGCACGGGGCACGACGTGTGCGCGCCGGCGGCCGACCGGTGGGTCGAGGGCTCCGACGCGACCGGACTGCGCTACCACCCCAACGCCGCCGGTGCCGCGGCCATCAGCACCCTCATCGCCAGGGCGCTGACCGACCCGACCATCGCCACGACCGGGCCGACACCCACCTCGACGTGAGCGTCTGACAAGCCGCACGCCGGCAATCGGTTCTCAAGAGCCGGTCAGGGACGCGGGCCGGGAGCGGACCGATCGAGACCATGACCATGACCATGACCACGACCGCGACCACCTGCGACGACCCGACCGCGGCCCCACCCGCCTGAAGGCGCACCTTCGCGGACTCCCGCTTCCTAGATTGGCTAGTTGGCTTCGGAGGACGTCTGTGAGCGTCGATGGTGCCGCCGCCCGCCGGATCCATCCACATCACCGGCACGGTCGGCTGTCGGTACCTACTCCCGGGGGAGCCGCTGGGCTGGACCGCGGCATCCGCCGCTGCAACAGACCGACGACAGCTACAGGCAGCTGGCGGTGTTACGGCTGTAGCATCGTGGCGTTATGGGTAGGACATCGGGGAGCGCCGTTGAGGAACTCGCCGCGGATCCAGACGTGGTCCGCGCCGCGGAGACCGGGCCGCGCGCCCGCAGTGGCCGCCGTCGGCGTCGGTACGCCGGTTCCGTCGGGCGACGGGCCGGAGAACTGCGGCTTGCTCCAAAGCCGGTACTGCCTCCTGGTGGAAGAACCGGCTGGCCGCGAGTTGGTCACGTCGTTCGCTAGTGAGCACGTCGATGACTCGAACCCAGGACAGCGGCAGACGGGGCGATGGATCCGGGCGTCGGCGCACGGCGCCGGTGTCGGTGGCGTCGACGTGGCGCTCTGGCCACGGGCATGAGGGGAATGCCGTGGGCTTGAGGTATGTGATCATCGGTGCTGGTGCGGTGGGTGCGACGCTGGCTGCCCAGTTCGTCGGGGCGGATATTCCGGTGGTGGTGGTCGCCCGGGGTGCCAACCTCGCCGCCCTGCGGACGCATGGTCTGCGCTACATCCGCCCCGACGGTGAGCATCAGGTGAAACTCGACGTGGCCGCCGGTCCGGAGGAGGTCGACCTGCGAGCTGGCGATGTCCTGGTGCTCGCGACCAAGTCCCAGGACGCCGAGACGCTGCTCGCCACGTGGGCTTGGCGACCCATCGCCGGTGCGCGGCCGGGGACCGGCGCCGCTCCCGGCGAGCCGGCTGTGGCCGCCGAGGCCCTGCCCGTCGTCCTGCCGCAGAATGGCCTGGACAGCTCCCGCAGCGCGCTGCGCCGGTTCGCCACCGTCATCGATGCCGTCGCGGTCATTCCCGCGTCGCATCTGCGCCCCGGCGAGGTGGTCTCGCCGGGGGCGCCGCAGGTAGGTGGATTCGTCGTCGGGTTGGCCGACGGCGCGGCGGCGCGGCGGGCGCCGCATGATCTCCTGCGTCGCGTGGCCGGGACCCGCGGCCCGTTCGCCGCGCGCCCGGGCGGCGAGCTCTCCTGGCTACGCCCGGGGGAACGGATGGTCGAGCGGGTGGCGGCAGACCTGCGGCAAGCCTCGTTCGCCGCGACGGTCGTCGATGACATCGCCCGCTACAAGGCCGGCAAACTCCTCGACAACCTCGCCAACAACCTCGACGCCGCCTTCGGCCCAAGCCCGCTGCGCGACGCGGTCGCCGTCGCCGTCGTCGACGAGGCGCGTGCCGTGTTCACGGCCGCCGGCATCAGGGCCATTGACCCGCTCCGCGCCCCCGGCCTGAACCTGGGCGGCTGGTCCGTCAAGGAGATTCCAGGCCACCCCAGGTCGGGCAGCTCCACCTGGCAGAGCCTCGCGCGCGGCGGCTCGGTCGAGTCTGACTACCTCAACGGCGAGATCGTGCTGCTCGCCCGGCTACACGGGCTGGACGCCCCGGTGAATGCGGCGCTGGCCCGCTGGATCGCCACCGCGGCCAGCACAGGCGCCGAGCCGGAGTCGTTTGGCGACGCGCAACTCGCCGACATCCTCACGGCCGCCGGTCGCCCGCTGCCGTCCGCGGTCGAGATCGCCGCACGCGCCCATATCGCGGCAGCGCGCGCCTACCTGCGCAAACAGGTGAGGGCACAGCTGGTCATCGCCCCGCACACGCTGCGCTCGGCGCCATCTGTCCTGACCGCGGTCCGGTCGTCGTTGTCTGGCAGACGCCGACGTCGATGCGGCGCGGGCCGCTGAACCGGCGCCGGTGTCAGGTCAGGCTGGGGCGTCGCCGTCCTGCGTTGGGGTCGCGAGCTCTTCGGAGTCGTTCCGCGCCGCCGCCGGATCCATCCACATCACCGGCACGGCTGGCTGTCGGTGACTTTCCCCGAGCAGGCAGGCCGCGTCTGGGCAGATTCTGCGCGTCATCAGGCCTCGGGCAGGGCATGCGGACGGGGGGCGGAACTGGTGACGGCGGGGGCCGAAGCGGTGTCAGCCGCGAGTGCTGCCGCTTCGAACGTGGCGAGGGCCTGACGGGCGCGGTCCAGTTCGGCCCGAACCTGACTACCGAGGTCAGCGTCGAAGTAGTCGCGCTTCTCGATCTTCGCATGCCATGCCTCGAAACGAGCCAGGTCGGCTTCGGACTCCTCGACCTCGGCGAAGGTCGCCCGTCCTCGGGCGGTCTCCATCTCCAGCTCGGCGAAAAACGTCGGGAGGCGTTCCAGGACCTCGGCGTATTCCTCGTTGATCGCGGCCTGCATCTGCTGGACGACCCCGTCCTGTTCGGCGGAGTCAGTCATCCGCAGATGCAGGCAGCGAGCGGTGCCGCCCTCGCTGCGGACCTTCGCCGCCAGCCGCCACACGGACTTGCTCACCTCGGGGCGGTCCGGGAGTAGACAGACCGACTGTTGCAGATACAGCGCGCCCAGACCGCGAAGCCGGCGCCAGACCTGCACACGCAGCGAGTCCGATCCGCCCGCCGTACTTACCGCGAGCAGCAACCACCCGACTTCACCGCTGTCCGGTCGCTCATCTGCCACCTCGTCACGTTACCGTCATGACCACACCGTGGCCCCGGGCACGGGCAGGCCGGCGAGGCGAGCGACGGCAGCCAGATTGGCGGGATTGTCCGGCCAATGCCGGGTCACGGCGTAGCTGCTCGTGCTGTGGATCACCGATCGAACAACGTCGGTAGCAGGGCATGCACCGCCGACGAGGTCCAGCCGACGACCTTCTCGATCGTGACGTCAGCCAACAGCTACCGACCTACTGCGGACGGCACCCTGGGGGACGTAGGTCCGGTCTCGCGCCGCCGCCGCGGGCCAGGCGTGCCCCGCGCGGTCCTCGGCAGGCCGCGGACGGCCGTTCACCCGGCCCGGGAGTGATCGCTCGCCGCCGACGCCACCCCTGCTCGCCTCCACGCCGATGGCGCCGTCGAGGTGACGGAAAGAAATTGGATTGTCACACCGTGCCGTGGCGCTTGTGGCCGCAGCCTGTATACGACGTCGGATACGAGAACGTATACGTCATTAACTGTTGCGTTACACGGCGACACGCGCGCCGAAACGGGATGGCCCGACAGTCATCGCCAGGCAGCTAGCGCCCGCGATGTCCAGACCAAAACCCGACCGAACCCCACGTACGAGAGTCCGAATCCCGACAGCCCAGCCGGCTCGCCACTGACCCCCTGACGCGGATCCCCGTCCCCCCGCCCGGCGGTCCGCCGCGCGCGCCGACGGCCATGCCGGCCGGTTCGGATCCGCCGATCACCGCATTCCGTCCCCGTCTCCGCCGACGACAGGACCCAGGCATGACGAGCGCACCACTCACCGTTTCGGCCCGCCCCTACGACTTCACCTTCGACCCGGCGACGACGGCCCTCGTCGTCATCGACATGCAGCGCGACTTCATGGAGCCCGGTGGTTTCGGCGAAAGCCTTGGCAACGATGTGTCCCAGTTGCGGAGCACCATCGAGCCGCTGAAGGCGGTCTTCGCCGCGGCCCGCGCCGCCGGCCTGACCGTCATCCACACCCGGGAAGGCCACCTGCCGGACCTCTCGGACCTGCCACCGGCCAAGCTGAACCGGGGGAACGCGACGCTGAAGATCGGCGACGTGGGACCCAAGGGGCGCATTCTCGTCCGCGGCGAGTACGGCCAGGACATCATCGACGAGCTCGCGCCGATCGAGGGCGAGATCGTCATCGACAAGCCCGGCAAGGGCGCGTTCTACGCCACGTCGTTTGGCGACGTCCTGAAGGAGAAGGGCATCACGAGCCTGGTCGTCACCGGCGTCACGACTGAGGTGTGCGTGCACACGACGGTCCGGGAGGCCAACGACCGCGGCTACGAGTGCCTGGTGCTGTCCGACTGCGTCGGCAGCTACTTCCCGGAGTTCCAGCGGGTCGCCCTCGAGATGATCGCCGCCCAGGGCGGCATCTTCGGCTGGGTCGCGCCGTCGGCCGCGTTCATCGACGCGCTCGCGCCGCTGTCGGCCGCCTCGGCCACCCCCTGATCGCCGCCGCACGCCGCACCGCCAGGCCGCCGGCGCCGAAACGCCAAAACTCCGAAAAGGCCGAAGCGCCGAGCTGCCAGGTGACCGACGGACGCTGACCGCCGGCCGGTAGCTCGGGAATACCAGCAGTTCAGGATTCGGCCGCCGAGTTTCGGGCGGACCATCACCGGCCGTTGTTCGCGGCCAATATTCGCGCAGCCGCGCCGCGGCTGTGCCACCGTCATGGAGGAGTCTGTAATGGTGAAGTTTCCGGGGACGGGCGGCACAGCCACCGCCGGTCCGCCGCTGTGGGTCCGGGGTGACCTCAATGCGTTCTTCGGCCTCGGCATCAACGTCCTGGTCAACGTCCTGGTGCTGACCGGGCTGTGTATCGGTGTCGTCGCGATTCCGAAGGGCGACGTGCTCGGCACGATTCTGCCGGCGATGGGCATCGCGCTGATCCTCGGCAATGTGTACTACACGTACCTGGCGCGCCGGCTGGCAATCAAGGAAAACCGGTCAGACGTCACGGCGATGCCGTACGGCCCCAGCGTGCCGCACATGTTCATCGTCACCTTCGTCATCATGCTGCCGATCTATCTGAAGACGAAGGACCCGTTCAAGGCCTGGGAAGCCGGCATGGCCTGGGCCTTCATCATCGGCGTGATCGTCATGCTCGGCGCGTTCGTCGGGCCGACGATCCGCCGCTACGCCCCGCGGGCGGCCATGCTGGGCACGCTGGCCGGTATCTCCGTGGCGTTCATCTCGATGCGACCGGCGGGGCAGATGTGGGAGGCGGCCTGGATCGCGCTGCCGGTCTTCGCCCTGCTCCTCGTGGGCCTGATGACCGACATCAAGCTTCCCTGGAACCTGCCGATCGGGGCCGTCGCACTGCTGGTGGGCACGGCGATCGGCTGGATCGGCGGCTTCATGGACACACCGGACGTGACGGCGGCGGCCAAGGACATCGCCTTTGCCGCGCCCGACTTCCGGTTCGACATGCTCTTCTCCGGGCTGAAGGACCTCTCGCCGCTGCTGGCTACCGCCATCCCGCTCGGCGTCTACAACTTCACTGAGGCCATGACCAACGTGGAGAGCGCCGCCTCGGCCGGCGACAGCTACAACCTGCGGGCGGTCCTGCTGGCGGACGGCTTCGGCGCCGTGGTCGGCTCCTGCCTCGGCTCGCCTTTCCCGCCCGCCGTCTACATCGGCCACCCGGGCTGGAAGGGCGCCGGCGGCCGGACCGGCTATTCGCTGGCTACCGGCGTGATGATCGCGATCCTGTGTTTCTTCAGCTTGTTCAGTCTGCTCGGCTCGATCCTGCCGCTTCCAGCGATCGTCCCGATCCTGCTCTACATCGGCCTGCTGATCGGTGCCCAGGCCTTCCAAGTCTCTCCCCGGGCGCACGCGGCGGCGGTGGTGGCGGCATTGCTGCCCAATATCGCCTCCTGGGCGGTCGGCCTGATGGACAACGTGCTGGCGGCCGCCGGTACCTCGGCGACCCAGGTCGGCTACGACAAGATCGCCCAGGCTGGCGTGGTTTACCACGGTCTGATGATCTTCGGTCAGGGGGCGATCCTGGCCGGTCTGGTGCTGGGCTCGATCGTCGCCTTCATCATCGACAAACGGTTCGTCTCCGCGGCGGTCTTCTCGGCGGTCGGCTCGGTCCTGTCGTTCATCGGCCTGATCCACGGCGAGAAGGTCAAGTGGGACGCCAACGGCGAAGTCGCGCTGGGCTACCTGATCCTGGCCGCCGTCTGTGTCGCCTTCGCCCTGACGAAGCCGGCGCCGCGGGTGCCGGACGCCGACGAGATCGAGTTGGAGCGCGTCCACGGAGTGCCCCAGCAGCCCAAGAAGGCGGACAAGGACAGCGAGCCCGCCCCCGTGGCGGAGGCACCGGCCGCCGCCACGGGCTGACAACCGGGCCCGACGGGCTCCGCCGACCGGCCGATGTCGGCGGAGTTCCGTCTCGCCCGTCTCGCGGGTCTCGCCCGGCTTGCTCGGATTCTGTTTCTGCGGCGCTTTCTCGGAGCTTTCTGAAAGGCGGGGCGCGCGACTGACCCGGCGCGCCCCGCCGCTGCGCGTCCTCGGCCGGACCGATCGGTCCGCCCTACCTGATGATCACCCCGGCGGTCTGGCCGCCGTCGATGACGAACTCGGCTCCGGTGATGAACGACGAGCGGTCCGAGACCAGGAAGAGCGCCAGCTCCGCGACGTCGGCGGGCATCCCGGCCCGGCCCAGCGGGGTCCGGGCGAGGCGCTCGGCCGCCTTGGGATCGTCGGGGCGAACGACCATGGGGGTGAGGATCGGGCCGGGGACGATTCTCACCGAGTTGGCGTACGACTGGTTCTCACCGACGTGTCGCTGCGCTCGGGAACCCACTCCGCATGACGCGTCGGTCAGGTGCAGGGCTGCTGGTACGGGGCGTGGGGAAGGACGTGGTGCCATTGGTCGGCGGTGAGCCTGTTGACCGGGTCGGCGCATGCGGCGGCGACCAGCCGGTCTGCGTCGAGATCCCACAGCCGGGCGGTCCGGTCGCCGCTTCCGGTGGCGAGGGTGCGGCCGTCGGGGCTGAACGCCGCCGCGAACAGGTAACCGGTGTGGCCGGTGAGGGTGGCCAGTGGTTGGGGGTGGGCCGGGTCGGTGATGTTCCACAGCCGGGCGGTCAGGTCGTAGCTGGCGGTGGCGAGGGTGTGGCCGTCGGGGCTGAACGCCACCGCGTACACGTAGCCGGTGCTGCCGGTGAGGGTGGCCAGTGGTCGGGGGTGGGCCGGGTCGGTGATGTTCCACAGCCGGGCGGTCAGGTCACCGCTTCCGGTGGCGAGGGTGTGGCCGTCGGGGCTGAACGCCGCTGCGATCACGTTGGTGGTGTGGCCGGTGAGGGTGGCCAGCGGCTGGGGGTGGGCCGGGTCGGTGATGTTCCACAGCCGG
>Ga0068859_100000135_pt1 | contig 69109 bp, 50 predicted proteins | sample KBSSwiS22_FD_66585 | JGI IMG/M metagenome (GOLD analysis project Ga0068859, IMG submission 66585) | Switchgrass rhizosphere microbial communities from Kellogg Biological Station, Michigan, USA - KBS Switchgrass S2-2 | ecosystem: Host-associated > Plants > Roots > Rhizosphere > Soil ...
CACACGTTCAGCTACGACACCGAACTACGGCTCACCGCGGTCACCAACCCGCAGGGACTGGTCTGGCGCTACGACTACGACCCCGCCGGCCAGCTCACCACCGAGACCGACTTCAACGGCCGCGTCCTGCGCTACAGCTACGACGCGGCCGGCCAGCTCGCCAGCCGCACCAACGGCGCCGGCGAGACCATCACCTTCACCAGGAACACGCTCGGCGACGTCACCGAGAAGCACGGCCCGCAGGGCACGACGACGTTCACCTACGACGCCGCCGGCCGCGTGACACAGTCGGCGAACCCCGACGCCGAGGTCACGTTCGAACACGACCCGGCCGGACGCGTCACCGCCGAGATCGTCAACGGTCGCCGGGTCAGCTCCACCTACGACGCACTGGGCCGACGGACCCGCCGCACGACCCCCTCAGGGGCGGTCAGCGACTGGGAGTATGACAGCGCCGGCCAGCCACTGGCACTCCACACCGCCGGCCACACCCTGCGCTTCACCCACGACGCCGCCGGCCGCGAGACCGAACGGGCGCTGGCGCCGCCGGACGGTCGGGCAGCCGTCGCTCTCACCCAGGCGTGGGACGCGAGCCACCAACTGCTGTCCCAGACCATCACCGCCCAGGCGGGCCGCCACACCGACCCCGTCGGCCTCGGCGGCCTCGGCGGCCTCGGCGGCCTCGGCGGCGGGCCGGACCCAGCCGGGTCCGGCCCGCCGCTGACACCCGCCCGGCTCCTCCAACGCCGGCACTTCACCTACAGCGCCGACGGCTACCTCACCGAGATCGACGACCTGGTGGACGGGCTACGCCACGTCGGCCTCGACCCGATGCGCCGGGTCACTGCCGTCACCGGCGCCGACTGGCAGGAACAGTACGCCTACGACGACGCCGGCAACCTCACCGACGCCTCCTGGCCGGCACTGCGCCCGCCGGGCTCTGTAGGCGAGGACGAGCGTGGGGCGCGCGCATACACCGGCACGCTGATCCGCCGCGCCGGCGCCGTCCGCTACGAACACGACGCCCAGGGCCGCGTCACCCTGCGCCAACGCACGCGCCTCTCCGGCAAACGTGACACCTGGCGCTACACCTGGGACGCAGACGACCACCTCACCGGCGTCACCACCCCCGAAGGCACCCGCTGGCACTACCGCTACGACCCCTTCGGTCGCCGCATCGCCAAACACCGCCTGGCCGCCGACGACACCATCACCGAACGGGTCGACTTCACCTGGGACGCCAACAACCTCGCCGAACAGAACCACACCCGTTACTCCCACAGCCCCGACCACGCGAGCGCCGCGACGCCGAGCGACCCAGTAACTGCCGAGGCGACCGTCACCACCTGGGACTGGGCACCCGGCACCTTCCGCCCCCTCACCCAGACCGAACGCCGCCCCGCAGGCGACGCCGACCAGGCCTGGTACGACGCCCGTTTCCACGCCATCGTCACCGACCTCATCGGCACTCCCACCGACCTGCTCACCCCCGACGGCACCCTGGCCTGGCATGCCCGCACCACCCTCTGGGGCGTCACAAGCCGACCCACCCCCGACCAGCCCACCTGCCCGCTACGCTTCCCCGGCCAATACCATGACCCCGAATCCGGCCTCAACTACAACTACCACCGCCACTACGACCCCGCGACAGCCCGATTCGAAAGCGCCGACCCCCTCGGCCTGCGCCCCGCACCCAACCCACACGGGTACGTAACCAACCCACTACTCCTCACGGACGTCGTGGGCCTCGCCCCTTGTTCCGCGACTGCTACCGGGCGGGCGGATGGCCGGATCGTGTTCAGTGGACATGGTGGCTGGCTACCGGGCGAAGGTTTGACCCGCGTACCGAAAGGAACGTCTGTCAGCATGTACTGCGTACATGGAGACACAATTCCTGACGCCCTTGGAAACATGATTGAACTCGGCCATCCACGCGCAGTTCCCGTGCAAATCTTCAAACCTGGACAGTTCATACAGGATTACACATTGTCAGCGCCAGGTAAACTGCGCATAATGGGGAACCCGATCACTGTCGTGTCCGATACCAGGATCGCCAAACTTCTTCGCCCGAACATGGGAATGGTTCACTGGGCCGCCTGTCGGTGGGTACCATGACCTACCTCCCAGACGGCGCACCATACACGTACAGAGCGGTGGTGGATAGTTCACGGGTGATCTGCGTCGGCTGGCTGGACGCGAAGCACCCATTCACCCGTGGGGCTGTCGACCAGGACTTCCTTGTGGCGCTGCGATATCTATGCATCAATCATTCGATCGACAGGATGCGCGGCTATCACTGGTGCAACCTGGGAGACTGCGACACGCGCCAAAGGCGTCCACCTTCGACGATTCCGCTTGAGGACGGCGACGCGTATCCCCTCGGCGACGCGGAGATCTGGGTGGAGCGCGAGGACGGCATCGAGATAGCCGCCCCAAACCTGGTGTATCACTATGTCACCGAGCACCAGTACAGACCACCGGACTACTTCGTCGACGCAGTCCTGCGACAAGCCGGCAAGACGTCCCCATAACGGCACCGACAACGGGCGACCCGACGCCGCCCCGCATCATCGATGCAGGTGGAAGAAGTTGACGCTGCCGACGCAGGGTGTGTGCGTACTGGCCGAGTTCCCCCCTCGGAGCTGAACCCCCATGGCTGGCCGATCTACAGTCCAGAGCCGTCTACGGCAGGGGGCAGGCCCAGCTCGGGTGCGGTCGGGGCTGGCGGGCCGAGAGTAGGGCTAATCCCGTCTTGTGCTGGCAGGTGGCTGGCGACGAGGGCTGCCAGCGTGAGGCGACGTTCCCGGCCGGTGAGGATCACGCCGGGGGCAGTGAGGTGCAGCATGCCGCGCAGGGTGTCGTCGTCGTGTCGCAGTGCCGCGACGAGTTGGCTCGTCGGGCAGCGAATCAGTCCTCGTTCCTCGTCGCGGATCTCGGCCCAGGTAGCAGCCGTTGGACCGGGCGGATCCTCCCGCGCCTGCGCAGCGGGCGGGGCCTGCTGGCGGCTGGACGCCGCGGGCGTCGTGAGGTAGGCCGAAAGACTCGGAGACGGCGCCTCTCCCGGCAGCGCGGTGCAGGCGGCGAGCAGGTGTCGGGACGCGGCGGCGGCGACGGAATAGGTGGCGAGCAGCCTGTCGCCGGCGGTCGAAGGCACCCGGGAATACCGGTCGGATCCGACGAGCCGCCAGAGCAGGTCATGGTCTCGGAGCCGGCCGGCGATCGCCGCACTGCCCATCGCAAGATCAGGCAGGACCAGCACAGCGGAACGGACCACGGCCAGAGCCGCCGGCCCTGCCGGCATTCCACGCTGGCCGGACTCCCAAAGGACGCCATCCACGTGGCGCTCCAGGCTGACCGCGAGGTCGATCACCCGCGCGCCGTCGGTGCCCAGCGATCGCAGGTCACGCAACTCGGCACGCACCGCCCGCCAGGCCTCGGCCGAGTCGGCCGCCTGGACCCGGGCGGCGCCAAACACGCGGCGGTGCTGCGCGGGCCCATGGTCAGCGGCCCTGCCGGCCGTGCGGCCGGCCTGCACCGAGGCGGCCAGCGCGAAGTCGGCGAGCGCGACCAGTAGGTCACGGCCCGGCCCACGGCCGGGCTGGCCGAGCGCATGCACCGCCAGTCGCAGCTGCCCGAGCCGCCGCTCCAACAACGGAGCGTTCTCGTCACCGAGCAGCGGGCCGACATCGTCGAGCACATACGGCCGACTCATCCCGCTGCACTGCTCGACCACCACGGCAGCCGGGTCCGCCAAGGCCGCGACCAGTTGCAGCGGCCACAGCGCCGATGGCGAGAGCAACCCCGGCCGTACCCGCCCACCCGTACCCGGTCCCGGCGCGCGGGCGACCATCTCCTCCGCCGCCGCGGCGGCCAGCCCGACGATGACCGCGACCCGGCCCACCGCCGTCGCCACCACCGCCGGATCCGCCAACAGCCGCGCGTCCGGACCCAGCGGCTCACGATCCGGACCGACCTGGGACAGCAGCAGATCGTGCGCCACCCCCAGCCGCTCGCATGCCCCGTCCCACAAGGTGACGCTCGCCGCCGACCGGTCCGGCTGCCCCATCCCGACCAGCGCCCGGCTGGCCACCTGAACATGGCTACTCAAGATCCGGGCCGGATGAGAACGCCGAAACGGCCGCGCCAAAAACCGGGCATGACGACCGGCGATCACGACCAACGATGCCAGGCCTGACGCCTCCCGCACCGCATACGCCGCCTCCGGCACCGGCGGCGCGCACGCGGCGACTGCAGCGGCCCGGCGGGCCTGCTCCACCAGCCCGCCGTACGTCAGCCGCCCGGCGCTCCCAGCCGGCTCATCCATCGTCCAACACCCGCAGCGCATGCCGAACGAAGATCACCGCACGGGCCACCTGTTCCGGGACCGCCGCCGTGCCGACCCCAGCCGACAGCCGCTCCAGCGCCGCGACCAGCAACGGCCGGACCTCACCGGCCTCGACCCGCTCCCCACCCACCGGGAACGACGGGTGCACCCGCACCCCGCACCCCTCCAACCGCGACGCGGCCTGGTCCACCTCCATCAACGCCGACGACCCGGCGACACTCGCGAACGCGGGCCGGTGCAACAGACCCGATGCCGCATGCCCCAACAGCAGCAACGCGGCCTCCAGCCCCTCCCCCTCCCAGCCCGTCAACTCCGCCGCCCGTACATGCCATCCCATGGACCCGCTCCTCCCACCCGGCGAACCCATCCAGTTCAACATCACCACCACCGGCACACGAGTACCTGTGGACAACGCTGCCCGACATCCACACCCCGAGGAACACCGCCACGACCACCCGGACCCAGACCGCCCAACCCGCCCCCGCGACGCACGCCCGGCTCAGAGGCCGCAAGGCCGGGTGATACCAGCGATGTCATCTCGGGTGACACCGCGGACGCGAGGCCTCGACCACATCGGCGGCACCGTCGCATCGGTGGACCATGGCCGTCCCGGCAGCCAGGCATGATCGGATTGCGGCGCGACACCGCATCGTCGGCTGGTCCCGTCTCGGAGCTCACCGGCTTCAGGTCCCACCGGCCGCCCGGCCGTCAAAACTCTCAACGCTCGTAATCAGCCGCACCTGCGGACCCATGGCCAAGACGACCAGACGTCCGACTCAAACAGCCACCCGAAACAAGATCATTGTGGTCGGTATGTGGTCGCGGAAGCCCCGCCACGAGCCAGCACAGGCCGACACCAGGCAACCCGACGCGCCGCGAAAACCCCTGCAGCCATTGAACTTCGCGGCCCCATACGGACCCTCGCGACACGGCACGACATCCGTTCTGGGCGGCTTTTAACCGGCGAGTTGTCAGCGTTTGAATCTCCGACGGTCCGCCGAGTGCTTGTGGACGATCCCGCCCGACGTCCACACCGCGAGGAACACTGCCACAACCAGACCGCGGAACCCAGTCCCGAGGTAGGGCCCCGACTCGGGACGGCGGGGCCGAGGGTGACCCGCGATGCGGCCTCGGACAGCACCGACAAGGTGCGAGGGCTCCGACGGTGACAGCCGGGGTACACCAGATGAATCGACGCTGCCCGCGCGGCCGAGGACGACACCACCGACGCACCAGCACCTGACGATGTCGCCCGCTCCCAGACCCCAACCTGCTACGCAGAAGCGCGGCAGCATCGGCTGCCCGCGACGCTCGGCCGTCACTCGTCAGCGACGGTAGAGGCCCTCCTCCACAGGCGGCACGCCGAGGTGACTGCGCGGGTGTCCGCCGCGATGGTCTCGGTGATGTCACTGCGGATGGTCTCGCTGAGGAATGCGTCGCGATGTCGTCGGCGATGTCTTCCAGGGTGTCCGTGGCGGTGTCCGCGCTGCTGACCGTTCGTCGTATGCGGAGATCGCCAGCCGGTGAGGCCGGCTTCGTAGGTAGCCGGTCGTCCAGGTCCCGTCGCGCTCGGCCTGCGCGGCTGCCGGTCCCTGGGGCCGTCCGGTGAAGGGGTCGGTGTTCAAGCGCTGCTCGTGCATCAACCCGAGTACGGGCAAGCAGTACGGGCGGCGCTGTCCGAAGCTGGAGCGGTCCGACCACGGCGCCTGGTGGTTCACCCACGACGTGCCACCTGGTGCGGACGGTCGCCGACGGCGCCCGACCCGCGGACCGTTCGCCTCGGAGCACGAGGCAGACATCGCCCTGACGGAATCGTTGGCCGCGTGGAATGCCGGGATCCGGGTCGAGACGCCGGCGAGCCTGACCGTCGGGCAGTACCTCGACGACTGGCTCGCGGGAAAGGTCAACCTCGAGCCCAAGACCCGCCAAGGCTACGAGAGCCATCTGCGCCTGTACCTCAAGCCGGGACTCGGCCACCTCCGGCTGACCGACCTGCGTGACCACCACGTCGAGCAGCTCTACGCTGCGATGCGCCAGGTTGGCCACGACCGCCACGCGAAACCGTCGCCGATCCTGGCCCGGATCCTGGAAGTACGCCACGACGACCCGGCCCGGCGTCGGCCGCCGAGCGCGGCCAACCTGCGCCGCGTGCATGCGACGCTCATGAGCGCTCTCAACAGCGCCGTCAGACGCCGCAAGATCCCGTACAACCCGGCCGAGCACGTCGAACTGGAAATCCCCCGCCGGCCAAAGCCACGCGCGTGGACCGCGGCCCGCGTCGCTGCCTGGGAACGCACCGGCCGCCGGCCCTCCAAGGTGATGGTCTGGACCCCCGACCAGGCCGGCGCCTTCCTCGACTTCGCCACCGCCGACCGCCTCTACCCGCTCTGGCACCTCGTCGCCCACCGCGCCCTACGCCGCGGCGAAGCCGTCGCCCTCGGCTGGGCCGAAACCGATCTGGCCACCGCCACCATCTACATCCTCGACAACCTCCCCGACCCGGATCTCCTCGCCGACGACGAATACACCGACCCGAAAAGCGAAGCCGGCGACCGCACCATCAGCCTCGACACCCAAACCGTCACCGTCCTACTAACCTGGCACGCCCAGCAGGCTGCCGAACGACGCGCCGCCGCAGAGCGCTGGGTCGACAGTGGCCGGGTCTTCACCCACCCAGACGGCCGTAGCCTCCGCCCTGACGGGGTGAGCCAACGCTTCGACCGGCTCCTCGAACGCTTCAACAAAATCCGCCACGAACACACCGAGAAAGGCTGGACTGTCGAACAACTCGCCGCCCGCCACCGCATGCCCCCCGAGGCCATCGAAGTCGCCCTTGCGTTCGGGCCGCTGCCGCCCATCCGCTTCCACGACCTCAGGCACACGGGAGCCAGCCTGACCTACCGCGTGTCCCGCGACCTCAAGGTCGTCTCCGAACTCCTCGGCCACTCCTCCATCCACTTCACGGGCGACACCTACACCACCCTCTTCGAAGAAGTCGACCGCGAAGCCGCCGAAGCCGTCGCCCGCCTCGTCCCCCGCAAACTCCCACCCGCCGCCGACGGCACGGCGCGGTCACACCCCACTGGCACCCCGCCGGTGGCCTCGATGCCAACCGAGGCAACCCACCACGCGACGCCCCCCTGGAACACACCCCTGGCAGAGCCATCGACCGACGACTTCGGCCTCTGATCCCTCCGCGACCATCGACGATCAACGGCGCCCGGATTCACCGCAGCCTCCGTTTACGTTCACCAGGGCAAAATCCATATCAATCAACGGATCCGCCATAGTTGCCGAAGAATCCGAGACCAGAGGCCCAACAGGCCACCGGCCTACCCCGTCGTTCGATGGCCTGCCCTGACCCCCGGTCAGGCAGGATTCGCGATCGTCGAAATAACGATTCTTCGATGACCTGTTACCCCAGACCAGCCAACTGGAATGTCCGAAATATCTAGATATCAGAGGCAGACTGAAGGATTACTACTTGGACCGCCCCTCGGAGCTCACCAGCTTGCCGTCGTAGTACCTGTCTACGAATGAACACGGCGGAGAGGGTGGTGGCGGCGGGACCGGGCGGGGTGGCTGGGAGCCAGGCCGCGCCGCGGAAGGCACTCCCCCGTCAGGGCCCTGCGTGCCGGACAGGGGTCCCAGTACGCACCAAGATTGCCGCAGCGGAGAGCGCCAGGCCAACGGCGAGAGCGACGAGGCCGGCCCGCCACCAGCGCACCTTGCGTTCATCGCGGTTGGCGTTGTACGCGAAGGCTTCTACGCGGGCGGCGACGAGCCCCGCCAGCATTTCGATCTTGCCCTTGGTCGCGTACCCGTCGACGAGGTTCCGCGGTTCGGGGACGTCCTCGTACCAGATCACGGCCAACGCCCATATGTCGGACCCGAAGGACGCCAGGTAGGCCACGAACGCGAGCGCGGCCAGGATCCGGTCGCATCACGAGTTGCCAAGAACTGGCCCGCCGCCGCGGCGAATCCGACTACCACTGTCGCCTTCGTCTCCACGCGGCTGCCTGAAGCGTTCTGCCGGTCCACGCGGGCCCGCGACTCCTCGCTGATCACTTCTAAAGAGCCAAGATCGGGATTCGGAGCATCCACGCCCCCGGTCTGCCGGCAGCCGAGGCGGGCTCAGCCAGAGGGCGTTGCAGCTCACCCACCACGACCCCGCGAGGTTGGGCGCTCAGACTCGACGACCAGGTCCTCGATGTCCTCGTTCCCGGCGTACTCGGTTCGACAGCAGCCCGATCGTGGCGGTCCAGCGGCGCCAGCCCCGCCAACACACGTCACACGTCTAAATCTTGCTGCCCGACAACCGCCAGCCGACAAGATCATGAGATCCGGTCCTCAGGATCCTCGCCTGGCACTGACGTGAGCTTTCGATGAAGAGCTTGCCTCGCAACACGACGGAAAGCGGCAAGGCAGCCACGGCGAATCAGTCGATCCAGGCCGTCGGACTCGTCACCTGCCGCCGCCCTCAGCAACCCGCACGGGCATGCGACTACGGATCGCTACCAGGCCGCGTCGAGCGACGGCCGGGCGTTGCCGAGGTTCGCAATCACGGAACGTGACCACAGAACTGGTTGCCGTCGCAACGGCATCAGAATGGCATCAGATCGACGCCAGAACGATCACCAACGGGTCAACCGCCACGCATCGCCGCAGGTCGGGCCGGGTGGGGCGGGTGGGGCTCGAACCCACGACCGACGGATTATGAGTCCGCTGCTCTGACCGGCTGAGCTACCGCCCCAAGCGGCCGTAGTCTACCGACTACAGCCGTGTTGTACCGCGGCGGCTCGTCTTCGGGCCCGGCGATCGCCGGGCGGGCCGGGTGCTGATGCTGTTTCGCATAGTGGCGGGACGATGACGGCGCAGCCTGCTGGGATCTTTCGAACGGCAAGACCGCCGGCGTCCGCTACTACGGCGCTCGACAGACGCCCCACTGTCGCCCGGTTCGACGACTTCCCCGGCTGGCTACACCGGGCCATCGTCGACTTCTGCACGTCCGACACCTGAGTGGCACAGTGCATGGCCTGGGACCCCGCTGTGCCTCGTCGCCCGGTCCGCTGCGGTTCGACCGAGCGGCGGAGAAGCCATCTGCCGGGCCATCGAGGCCGTGACAACGTTTGCCTCGGCCACCTGCCCCAGCGGGGGCTGATCGCCAGCCCGGCCGCAGCGAGTACGTCCAGAGGGGGGCGGTTTGCGCACATGGTGCGACTGTGATGGCGATCATCTGAGGTGATCGCCGGGCGAGTCGCGGTAAGTGGTCAGTATTGCCGGCGGTCTGGACAGGCGAACCGTCGCCGAGGCGACGCTGGACGTGGCTATCCTGCGCGGCTACGACTCCTGACCGACAAACCACATCTGGATGCACCCCCCAACCTGACATGATCAGTTGAGGCCGAGGGCTGGCGGCACGGGCTCGGGTGCCGTTGATCAGGCGGGCCATTCCGCTTCGGGAAACGCTGGCCGCTCAGGTCGGCCATTCATTCACACGCACCTCACGGCGTGAATATCTCGGCGATCGCGGTCACGGCGCCCGACTCGACCTTGATCTGGCACTTGAGCCGCCCGTCCGGCCCCAGCCCGGCAAGTTTCGTCGCCAGCGCGGAGAGCGTCGTCGGAACGTCTCCTCCGGTCGGGTCCTCCAGGCTGACCCCGTCGGCGGGACCCATCTCGTCCACGTACTTCAGCTGAGCCGCCGGCGCGACGGGCAGGGTCCGCAGCACAACGTTTCTGTTGCGAACGTAGTAGTCGTTGCACCAGGCCGCCTCCCACGGTCCGGGTTCGCCGTCCTGGATGCAGGCCTGCTGGGCGGCGGTGCCGGTGAACCATTCGACGACGTCGAGGGTGACGGTGGCTTTCGCCGGGTCGACGGCGGTGACATAGGCGGCGTACTCGCCGTGCAGCGAGGTCGCCGCGGGACCGTCGCCGTCGCCGTTGCCGGCGGCCGGTGTGGCGCCCGCACTTGCCGGCGCAGCGCCACCATCAGACAGCACAGCACCGCCGCCGCCGGCGGGCGCGGCACCGCTGTCCGCAGGCACCGGGCGATCATCGGCCGGCGCGGTTCCGGTGACGACAGGCGCGGCTTCGCCTTCGACAGGCGCGGAACGGGACGTGCCGTCCGTGGTTTTGACTCCGCCCACCGGCAGGTTGGCGAGCCTGCTCGACAACAGTGTCAGATTCTTGCCCGACGGCGCGACAGCCGCGTTCACCTGCTCGCCGGCCGCAGGCGCGGCGCCACTTCCCGCGGGAACGCCCGCGTTGCTCGCCGGTGCCGCCACCAGGGCGCAACTGGCCACCGCGGCGACGAAAGCGACTCGCACCAGGGCAGCGGTTCTCTGCCCGCTGCCGCCGAACCTGGTCCGTCCTGCCGGGCGCACGATGGCCTGTTTCCGCAACGCGTCTCCCACAGATGACGTCGTGGCGACCGGTGAATACCGATCTCTGCCCAAGCGTCGCCGTCAACGTCCGTCAAGGCCCGGGACCAGGAGTGCCAGAATCGACCGCACCGATTCACGAGCCGGCACCGCCCGGCGTCACGGACAGCGGACATTGACCGCCTCCCGGCAGTATTCACCCCGCCCGCTCCGGCTGGCCGACCGGATGGCCAACCCGCCGCAAATTCTTGGCCGGGCTCGACGCGACATCGACCCACCGCACCCAAGCCCGTCGCGTTCGGCGCGACGTACGACTCTGATGATCTTCCGGCGAGACCGAGCGAACGTGGCCGGGCACAGCACGGTCCACAGGGTCCGCGCCGGTTGCAGGCCCGCGCCGGTCGCCGCGCGAGGTCCCCACCTGCATATACGTACCGTCACGGCGACGACAAATGGGCTACATCGCCGGCTGGTTGCTGCTAAGCTACATCCGGCCGCCGACTAGGGCGTTGCCGTCGCGATGTTCCGTGCAGTTCCGCCTGATCAGGTCGTCCGGATCGGTCAGGCCCGGGCATTCGCGGCCCGCACGCCGTCGCCGCCTCGACGAATCCGGGACCCGTCACCCCGCCGGCTGAGCGCCCGCCGCGCCTTGGCCGCGAGGTATGTCCGCATGAGTGCGTCACCCGGTCCAAGCACGCTCGAAATCAATCCACATTCGTCACAATCAGTAATCGAAGTGTCGGCGATAGCCGAAAAGCCTGCTGCTCAGCTCGGAGCGGCCCCATCCAGCCACAGCACGAACAGCCACAGCACGAACAGCGAGGGCTCGACGTACCGGTGGCTGCTCGGCCTGCCGGGGACGAAGCCGATGATGGTCGCGGGCCTGCTGGCCCGGCTGCCCATCTCCATGGTCGGCATCGGCGGCATGGTCCTCGTCGCCGCGACCACGGGCTCCTACCGGCTGGCCGGTGCGACCACCGCCGTCGTCGCACTTGCCGGAGCCGCCGCCGGGCCGCTGGTCGGCCGCCGCATCGACCAGCGCGGGCCGCGTGCGGTGCTGCCCGCGCTCGCGGGAGTGCACGTCGTCGCCGGCGTCGCGTTCCTGTTCGCCGCGCTCACCGGCGCGCCGGTGACGCTGCTGCTCGCCGCCGCCGCCGCGACCGGTGCCACGCTCCCCCAGGTCGGCCCGGTGGCGAGGCAGCGCTGGGCGTCCCGGTTCCGCAGCGGCCGCCAGCTCGACACCGCCTACGCGCTCGAGTCCGCGCTCGACGAGGTCTCGTTCGTCACCGGACCGGCGGCGGCCAGCGCGCTGGCCGGCCTCACGCCGTCCGCCGGGGTGGCCGCGGCCCTCCTGTTCGCCGCCGCCGGCACCGCCGCCTTCACCGCACTGCCCACGGCCGCGGCGCCCGCCACCACTCCAACCTCCCTGCCGCCGCAGCCTCCGACCACACCCGCACCACCGTCGTCGGCTCCCGGCTCGGCTTCGCGTTCGCGTTCGCGGCGGGAACGGTCCGTGCTGCGCTCCCCCGGCGTGCCGCCGGTGCTGGCGGCGGCCGTGGCGCTTGGAATGTTCTTCGGGACGATGGACATCGGGCTGATCGCCTATGCCCGGGCGCACGGCTGGGGCGGCGCTGCCGGCCTGCTGCCGAGCCTGGTCACGGCGTCCAGCCTGGCCGCGGGGATCACCTACGGCACGATCCGCTGGCGGACCGGCCTAGTGCGCCGGTACGGCACCGCCGCTTGCCTGCTGGCGGCCGGCACGGCACTGGTCCCGCTCGCCGGCTGGGCGCAGGGCATCGGCGCCGTCACGGTCGCCGTGACGCTGGCAGGCCTGCCGATCGCACCGCTGATCATCACAGGTACCGCGATCGTCGGCGAGCTGGTGCCGGCGCACCGGCGCACCGAGGGCTTCAGCTGGATGGTGATCGCCAATGGGCTCGGCATCGCCGTCGGTGCCCCGCTCGGCGGTGCCGTCGTCGACCAGCTGGGCGCCGACTGGGCTTTGCCCGCACTCGCCACCTGCGGCTGCCTGACCGCGACGGCCGCGCTGGTCGCCGCCGGTCGCCTGGCCCGGCAGCGCTGCCACTACTCCTTCGATCCCGCGGCCCTCGACCACCTCATCCAGGACTGAGCCCGTCCCGCGGACTCCGTTGGGATCGAGGCGCGTGGGAGCGAGGCGTGGGATCGAGGCGTGGGATCGAGGCGCGTCGCGCGGAGCCCTCCGGCGGGCCATGCGAGTGGCCCGCCGGCCGACCGCGGCGACCGCGAGAGCGACAGCCGACAGCGACAGCGACAGCGACAGCGACAGCGACAGTAGGCAACGGCGGGCAACGACGGTTCCTCCCGCCGCACGAACGCTCCGAACCGGCACGCCCACAACCGACAGCATCCATCTTCTTGACAGGTTTCCTTGTCGGATCGAGCATGGGGCCATGCTCGAAGTGGCGGTGATCGAGGACGCAAGTGCCGCTGAGGTGTCCCTGGATCCGATGCGCGCGCGGCTGCTCGCCGCGCTCGCGGAGCCAGGGTCGGCGACGACGCTGGCGGCCAAGACCGGGCTGACCAGGCAGAAAGTGAACTACCACCTGCGTGCGCTGGAACAGCACGGCCTGGTCGAGCTCGTCGAGGAGCGCCGCAAGGGCAACTGCACCGAGCGGGTGCTGCGCGCGACGGCAAGCTCCTACGTCATCTCCCCATCCGCGCTCGCGGCCGTCGCTCCCGACCCGGACCGCGCACGCGACGAGGGATCCGCCCGCTGGATGCTGGCACTGGCGGCCCGGCTCATCCGCGAGGTCGGCGAGCTGCTTGCCGGCGCGACGGCGGCCCGCAAGCGGTTGGCGACGTTTGCCGTCGACAGCGAGATCCGGTTCGCCAACGCGACCGACCGCGCCGCGTTCGCCGCGGAGCTGTCGGACGCGGTCACCGCCCTCGTGGCGAAGTACCACGACGAGAAGGCTCCCACCGGCCGCAGGCACCGGCTGGTGGTGGCTCTGCACCCAAGCCTGACGCCTCCCGCCGCCAGCACCGGAACGACCGTGAAACCGCGGAAGGGCGAGCCCGACCTCCCCGAGGAGAGCTGAATGTCGACCGACTCGACCAGGCCTACGGACTCGACCAGGCCTACGGACTCGGCCAGGCCTACGGAATCACCGGGGCCGGCGGAGCTGACCGAGCCGCCGGCCGGCCGCGGGTTCGCGATCGAACGTGAGCTCGAGCTCCAGACCACGCCCGAGGACTACTGGGATGCCGTCACCAACGGCAACGCCGCTTGGCTGTGGCCGATCGAGCCGCCGGAGCCGCGGGTCGGCGGCGCGGTCGCGGGCCTCGGCACCGTGGAGGCCTGGGAGCCGCCGAACCATCTCGTCCTTCGCCACGAAGGCCCGAACGGCTGGTTCAACCAGCTCGAGCACGTCATCGAAGCCCGCGACGGCGGCACGACCTGGGTCCGCTACGTGCACAGCGGCGTGTTCGTCGACGACTGGGACAACCAGTACGACGGCGCGGGCAAGCACACCGACTTCTACCTGCACACCCTCGGTCAGTACCTGCTCCACTTCACCCGCCGCGCCGCCCGCTACGCGGCCGCCGACGGACCGGCGGCGTCGGCTACCCCAGATGGTGTCGACACGCTGCTGCGCGCGGCCGGCCTCGCGGGCACGAAGGTGGGCGACCGGGCCCAGGTGGCGATTCCCGGCCTGCCCGCGCTGCACGCCGTCGTCGACTACCTGAGCCCGCATTTCGTCGGCCTGCGCACCGAGGACGCGATGTACCGGGTCTTCGGCCGCGGCGCGTTCGGCGCCCCGACCTCGGTGGCCGCCCACCTCTTCTCCCCCGACGCCGACGAGCAGGCCACCGAGAAAGCCCTGCGCAACTGGCTGGAGAGCATCTACGCCTAGGAGGAGAACGTGCGAGCTTGACGCGAGACCGCGTCGACGAAATAGCCCGGCGGCCCGTACTGGTGACCCACGTGAAACCGCCGGATATTGTGTCAGCGTAGAGCCCTTGTGCTCGGATCGTCCGGGACGATGGTCGCGGGTCTTTGTGGGCCCAGCCGAACGATCCAAGTCGCGGCGGTAGGCTTGCACCAGATACCGAGAAAGGCCAGTTCAGGTCACTCGGATAACGCTGCGGGGGTGCGCGTGCTCGGAATTCTGCGGCACGTAGCTGCGACGACGGCCGTGGCGACCACGACGGCAAAGACGGTGGTGGCTCCGTGAGCCCGGCGCCGGCGCGGGCGGCGGCGCCGGCGCGGTTCACGCTGCGCATCCCCGACTCGTGGTTCGAGTTCGATGTCTGGCGGGCCACCCGCACCGGCGACCTCGCCCGCCTCGTGGACGCGCGGATCGCGAAGTACCCGCGGCTACGGCCCCACCGGGCGACGCTGCTCACGCTGCTGCGCGAGGTCGCCGAGCGAGCCGAACGGCAGGGAGCGGTCTACTGCGCGACCGCCACGCAGGACGAGGCGGGCACGGGCGACCTGGTCGCCACCCTGCTCGTCTTCCACACTCCAGGCGCGGACGACCCGGCCGAGAACTCGGTCACGGCGATCGCCGGGGAGGTCAGCGCGGTCGCGCCGAGCGAGCCGGGCTCGCCGTGGCGGACCGTCGAGATCGTGTCGATCCCGGCGGGTGAGGCGGTCCGGATCCAGGGCATCGAGCGCAGCGTCATCGACGGGATCCCGTTCGAGACCGTCACGATGCAGACGCTGGTTCCCGTGCCTGCCGTGCCCGGCCAGGACCTGGGCGGTGGCGACGGTGCCGCCGGGGTGGATCGCTCGGACAGCGCCGGCAACGCTGACGGCACCGAGGGCATCCACGGCACCGACGGCGTGCTGAACGTGGTGCTGACCAGCCCGCACGTCGCCGTCGCCGAGGAGCTGCTCGATCTGTTCGGCGCCATCAGCGACACCCTCGCCTGGTCCACGGACCGTCCGTCGGCCTAGCCGGCACGGCGGCAGGTGCCCGACCGTCTGGGAGCGCTGGCGCGCGCGAGCACGAGTGCGGGCCGCAGCGCGAGTAGGAGCACGGATGAGCAGCGACTGGCAGGCCGTCGGCCTCAGCTCCGACCCCACCCCGGGCGACCCGGAGGCCGTACGGTCGCTGGCGACCCGGCTGGGCCTGCACGCGACGACCGCGGAGGGCGGCACGACGCGGCTGCGGACGGTCGCGGCGGGTGGCGGCGACCTGGCGATGCAGGGCGATTACGCCGCCGGCTACGCCGAGGCGCTGCGTGATCTGCCCGATGAGCTGGCGAAGCTCGCGAAGGCCTACCGCGGCGCCGGTGCGGCGCTTGACACCTATGCGACGGCGCTGACCGACGCGAAGACCAAGTCCGGCACGGCGCTGCGCAACGGCCTCGACGCCCAGACCCGCTACCGGGGCGCCCTGGCCCAGGTGGTGTCGCTGCTGCCGCCCGACCGGGCCCATCTGTTGTGGCCGAACGACGAGCTCAGCCCGCACTCGATCGCCGCCGCGACCGCCGGACTGGAGGCCGAGACACCGGGCCTCGCCGGCCAGGTGCAGGTCCTCGCCCGGCACGGCCAGGACGCCCGCTCCGACCAGACCCTGGCCACCCGGCTCGCGCACGACGCGAAGACGATCCGCGACGGCGCCGCCCGCACCTGCGCACACGGCATCGACGAGGCGCTCAAGGACAGCGGCATCAAGAACAAGCCGTGGTGGAAGAAGGCCTGGGACTTCGTCAGCACGCCGTTCCGCTCCTGGGACGACTTCGTGAAGCTCTGCGGCAACGTCGCGCTGGTGGTCGGGATCGCCGCGCTGTTCGTCTCCGGCCCGGCCGGGTGGCTCCTGGCGGCCGCGGCCATGGGGGCGTCGGCCATCGTGCTGGGCGACACGCTGCGAAGATACGCCCACGGCCAAGCCTCCGTTGGGGAGCTTGCATTAGCCGGCCTGGGTGTCATACCGGGCGGCAAAGGGTTCGCTTCCGCAGGCAAGGGCCTCGGGGCCGCCTCCCGCGCGGTCCGGACCGGGAATGGCGCGCGGACCATCTTCGGCGCGCTGCGCGGCGGCCGGACGCTCGCACGCCTGGGGGTACGCAACCTCGCGACCGCGCTCCCCCACGGCATCGAGGTAGCCGGCTCCGCCCGCGGTCCGCTGCAGAAGGCGGAATACTTCGCGAAGGGCGCCTGGTGCCGGCTGAGCGGCCGAGACCCGGTCGACATGGCCAGCGGCCAGATGATCCTCACGCAGACGGACGTCGAGCTGCCCGGGGTGCTCAGCTGGGCGCTTCGGCGCACCTACCAGTCGGCCTACACCGCAGGCCGCTGGTTCGGCGCCGGCTGGAGCTCGACCCTCGACCTGCGCCTCGAGGTCGACGACGAGGGCGTCGCCTACACCGCCGAGGACGGCGTGGTACTCGCCTTCGAGCATCCGGAGCCCGGCGGCCCGGCGGTGCTACCCGCGTCGGGACCGCGGGTGGAGCTGGCGCTCGACGAGGCGGGCGCCTACACGATCCTGGACAGCGCGGCCGGGCTCGTCCTGCGGTTCGCGGTGCCCGCCGCCGGGCAGCGCGGCGTCGCGCTGCCACTGGCCGCAATCGCCGACCGCAACGGCAACACGGTCGAGTTCGGCTACGACCTCGACGGCGGCCTCGCGCAGGTCAGCCATTCCGGCGGCTACCAGCTCGACGTCGAGACCCGCGGCCACCGGGTCACCGCGGTCAGCACCGTCGCCGTCGGCGACGAGCCGGCCCGCGAGCTGGTGCGTTTCCGCTACGACGCCGCGGGCCAGCTCACCGGCGTCGTCAACTCCTCCGGCGACGCCCTGCGGTTCGACTACGACGCCGGGGGCCGCATGACCCGGTGGCTCGACCGGAACGGCACCGAATACCGCTACACCTACGACGCCCACGACCGGGTGGTACGCACCAGTGGCAGCGCCGGCATCCTCGACGGAACCATCGAGTACGACGACGAACGCCGCATCACCCGGGAGACCAACTCCCTCGGCCACACCATCGAGCACCACTTCACCGAGAACCTGCGCCCGTTCCGCCAGATCGACCCGCTGGGCCGGGTGACGACATTCGCCTGGGACCGGTTCGACAACCGCACCGCCGAGACCGACCCGCTCGGGCGCACCGTCCGCTACTCCTACGACGAGGTCGGCAACGTCGTCGAGATCACCCGGCCTGACGGCGCACGGGTCACCGCCAGCTGGAACGACCAGCGCCGCCCGGTGACGACGGTCGACGCCGACGGCGCCCGCTGGGAACGCACCTACGACGACCGCGGCAACCTCACCGCCATCGTCGACCCGACCGCCGCCCGAACCCGGCTCACCTACGACGGCCGCGGCCGGCTCGTCGCCGTCACCGACCCGCTCGGCGGCCTCACCCAGGTCGAGACCGACGCCGCCGGGCTCCCGATCGCGGTCATCGACCCGCTCGGCGCGGCCACCTCCTACGAACGCGACGCGCTGGGCCGCGTCGTCGCCATGACCGACCCGATCGGCGGGGTCACCCGGTACACCTGGACGCCCGAAGGCAGGCTCGCCTCCCGGACACTGCCGAGCGGCGCGACCGACCGGTACCGGTACGACCCGGAGGGCAACCTCGTCGAGCACATCGACGCCGTCGGTCTCGTCACCCGCACCGAGCCCACCCACTTCGACCTGCCCGCCGCCCGCATCAGCCCCGACGGCACCCGGCTGGCGTTCGCCTACGACACCGAGCTACGGCTCACCTCCGTCACCAACCCGCAGGGCCTGGTCTGGTCGTACGAGTACGACGCCGCCGGCCAGCTCGTCGCCGAGACCGACTTCAACGGCCGGACACTGCGCTACCAGCACGACGCCGCCGGCCAGCTCACCCAGCGGACGAACGGCGCTGGCGAAACCCTCACCTTCACCCGCGACACGCTCGGCAACGTCGTCGAGAAGCACGGCCCGGACGGCGTGACGACGTTCGCCTACGACCCGGCGGGGCGACTGCTGCGCGCGACCGGCCCCGAGGTGGAGGTGACGTTCGAACGGGACAGCGCGGGCCGCGTCCTCGCCGAGGTCGTCGACGGGCGCCGCGTCACCTCCGAGTACGACGTTCTCGGTCGACGGGTACGGCGCACGACGCCATCCGGCGCGGTCAGCGAGTGGGAGTACGACGACGCGGGCCGGCCCCTGGCGTTGCGCACCGCCGGCCGCGTCCTACGCTTCACCCACGACGCCGCCGGCCGCGAACTGGAACGCGTCATCGAGGCCGGCCGCTTCGGTGGACGGGCTGACGCGGACGGGCAGGGCGCACAGGATGGGCGGGGCGGGCAGGGCATCGCGCTTCTCCAGACCTGGGACGCCGACCACCAGCTGCTGTCCCAGACCATCACCGCCGCCGTGGCCGGCCTACCCGGCCTCCCTGGTCTCCCCGCCCTCCCCGGTCTCCCCGGCGCCGCCGGCCTAGCCGGCGGCGCGGTCAATCCCGACGGCGGGAAGCCGCTCGGCGGCGTAGGACTCCACGGAACCGCGGACCTGGCCGGCGGCCCGAGGCTGCCGGGCGGCGCGGAGCCGGCCAGCAGCGCTGGCGCCCTCGGCGGCCGCCGGCCGGCGGCGACCCGGCTGCTGCAGCGCCGAGACTTCAGCTACAGCGCCGACGGTTACGTCACCGAGATCGACGACCTCGTCGGCGGGCTGCGCCGCTTCGACCTCGACCCGATGCGCCGGGTCGTCGCCGTCCACGGCGCCGACTGGCACGAGCGCTACGCCTACGACGCCGCCGGCAACCTCGCCGACGCCTCCTGGCCCACGCTCGGCGAACCCGCCGGACAGACGGCGTCAATGGGGCCGGCGGGGTCGACGGCCGTGGCCGGCGAGCACGAGCCGCATGAGCCCGACGAGCGGGGCAGGCGCGAGTATGCCAACACTCTCATCCGCCAGGCTGGTGCCGTCCGCTATGAGCACGACGCCCAAGGCCGCGTGACGCTGCGCCAACGCAAGCGCCTCTCTGGCAAGCCCCGCACCTGGCGCTACAGCTGGGACACCGAGGACCGGCTGACCAAGGTCACCACCCCCGACGGCACCGTCTGGACGTACCTGTACGACCCGCTCGGCAGGCGTTCTTCCAAGCAACGAGCCGACTTCGACGGCACCGTGCTCGAACGCATCGAGTTCACCTGGGACGGCGCGCTGCTTGTCGAACAGTCGCACTGGGCACACGGCGGTGGCCGCGCTAACCAACCTGAGGCAATGGTCACCACCTGGGAGTGGCAGCCCAGCGAGCTTCGTCCCCTAACCCAGCTCGACACCAGCACCTCGGCTGCGGAACCTGCCGCGCAGCCTGGGGCGCGACCGGCGGCGGAGCCAGGCACCGCGGCGGACGCGCAGGACCAGGCCCGGCACGACGAGCGGTTTTACGCGATCATCGCCGACCTGGTCGGGGCCCCGACGGAACTTGTCGACCTCAGCGGCACGATTTCCTGGCGCCGACAGGCGACAGTGTGGGGGGTTCCGAGTCACCCCGAGTCCGGCACAACGAGGACGACGACCTGCCCACTGCGATTCCCTGGCCAATATCACGATCCTGAAACCGGCCTCGACTACAACATTCACCGCTACTACGACCCGACGACGGCGCGGTATCTCACCCTTGACCCCCTCGGGCTGGCGCCCGCTCCGAATCCGACCGCCTACGTGTCGAACCCTATGGCCTGGGCCGACCCACTGGGCTTGGCGCCCTACACGGTGCTTTTCGGACAGCGCCGCATCGGCGCCGAGTTCAGCTCCGCCGGCATCTTCCGTGGCCAGACCATCTACAGCGTGGCCGACGCGCTGAGATCGGGGGCGATGACGGCGGACGACGTGCCGGTTCAAGCCTTCCTGCATAATGGCGTGCTCGTCGCGGACAACAACAGGAGCCTCGCCGCTCTCAGTCTGGCCGGGCTTTCTCCGACGCGCGTCACGGTCCTCGAGAACGTCCGTCCGAGCGTTCTCGCGCGACTTCGCGAGGCACCGCTCTGGGGCAAAAGTCTGCCGAGCACGAGGGTAGCTGTGACGCCCAGCCAGACCGATCTGACGATTAACGACATCGTTCGTATCGCGCCGCCTGGGTCGGTTCGCTGACGCTGGTGCGCTGGAGTACGGTGGCGGACGCCGGTCAATGCGGGTCTAGTAGGAGGAGCAGCAGCAGGTGCATCGGGTACTGGACGAGGACGCCACCAGGACGACCTACGCCGCGTCGCCGGCAGTCTCCTTCATGGCGGAGACCGATGGTTCAGCTTCGCTGCACCTCCATTATCCGGTCTCGGACGTGACGGCCGGCCACCATGTCCGAGTATCTTTCCTGGAAGTTTTCCTGTGGCGCTGGAACTATCTTGAACTCGGCACCGAAATCTGGAATGAGGAAGACGTGAGCTTCCAGGTCATCGAGATCTTGGACTCCGAACTGGCCGCTGAACTGACCACGGGTGAGTTGGGAGCGGAAAAGGCGCCGGAGGTGCAGCGTCGGCGCCACTTCAGGGTCACCTTCGACAACCACGGAACGTATGACGTCCTAGCCGCGGAGGTGGTCGTTGAAGCGGGCGGGCAGCTGGCCAACGGTGACGTCTTCGCGCCGGACGCGTCGTTCTCTTTTCTGACGCACGGCGAGGACCTCCCAGCCATCGGGCTCGACTACGTCACCTCGGGATCCGCTTCGGGCCGGATGAAGGCAGCTTTTGATGCCGTGTTCGACTACCGCTGGTGCCGCGTCTGGCTACCGCCGGACGTATCAGGTGTCGCAGGCGAACGAGCCCCCGGCCACCTCACTGAGGTAGCGGAGTCAGGTTGGACGGAACGTCTCCTACGCACGGCGGCGAAATACGGCTACCCGCTCGGTGACGCGCCGGGCGCCGCACGCGCGAAGGCGGACTTCCGGCACTTCACGATCAGTACCCCCGGCGGCGGTTTCCACGACGTCGTCTGCCTCAACGCGACTGCGACGGTCGCCTGGCCCTAGGCCACTTCTACCCTGATCGATCGAATACTACCTCGGCACTGGCCCACGCAGGTTACCGGGTTCGGATGTTCCAGGCACGAGACGCACAGATCTGGGCTGCCAACGCCGCGTCGGCACCTTCGCCCAGGCCGTCCTCGTCCTCACTAACGAGGGCCTTTAGAAAAACCAACTTTGAAATGGCTCAGTTAGTACGCGCGACGATGCACGTCGGGCGGGCACACGGGCGCGGGGAACCGGGCCAGCCGGATTGCTGGAGCAAGGCGCCTATCTCGGCGGCCAGGGCACAAGGGCGGTCGTAGACGGCGGCAAATCCGTAGCGTAGAGGGGGTGGCCGGCGAGGACTGCGGCGTTGTCGATGCGCTGGTCGCGGCCGTGGGCTTCGGGTGGGTGGGCGAGGAGGCCGTCAAGCTCGACCCGGATCCCGTAGTCGCGGTAGAGGACGTCGTCGTGCCATGCACCACCGCTACGTCGACGGATGACCTGACGTTCCCCCTTTGGCAGGCCATGCGCCCGCTCGACATGGTGAAGGTAGGCAAGCTCCAGCACCGAGTGGCAGCCTTCGGCGACGTCGCGAAGCCCGCTGCTCAGTGCCTTGCGCCACCGCAGCCGGGGCCGCGCGTCGAGAACGGCTTCGAGCCGGGGGGCCGTCGTCAGGCGCGCGCCCACGGCCCGTGCCAGCCATCCGATGGCCTCGTCAAGCGCCCGGGAGCACTGGGTCAGGTCGACGACCGTCTCCTCAATCCGTGTCTGCGGCGGTGTCCTGACAGGATGGCGGGCCAGGTCGGAATGAGTGGCACGGTGAATACGGACACCGGGGACGGGCCTCGGGGTTCGGCGATGCGGCACTGTGACGTGGATGATCGGGTTCGGGTGCTCCAACAGCCCGACAGACTCCGCCGCGGTGTGATGACTGAGCATCGCCTCAGGTCCGGTCCGCAGCAGCACTGCCCACAGCCACGCCTCTCGCGACGGCGGCCCGCTGAACGTGGAATACACCCCCGGAAAGAGGCGAGCCCAACGACCGGCAGCGATATTAGCCTCGATTCTGCCATCGGTGATCCCGCGTCCTAGCGCTTCTTCGCGTGTGACCACGCCATGGCGCTTCTTCGCGAAATCCTCCAGCATGCCGCCAGTGTGCCCTTCTAACGCCGCCACACAGCCGACTCTCAGCGGCCTGTGGATATCTCCCGCACCTGTGGAAAACGGCCCATCTCGGGCCCACCGAGACCACCAGACCCTAAGGCGGCCGCCCGCCAGGCGCACCGTTCATGATCTGGTGGCATTTTCGCCGTTATAGCTCCGAAAATGCCACCAGATCATGCTGAGTTCGCCGCCCCCGGCAGACTGGGCCATCCGGCCTCTGTTTCCGGCGATCTGAGCAGGCTCGATTAGCCGACTTGGCGGCGACCGGACACAGCCCGAGGCTCGGCGCCATCCGAGGCTGAGCACAGCCGGTAGCCGAGCGTAGCCAGACATGGCCGAGCGGGCCAGGCATGGTTAGTCCGGCTCAAGCATGGCTAGACGGGGCCAAAAATGGCCAGACGATTTCAGACATCGGTAGACAGGGCAAGAAGTAGATAGCCATGGCTAGGCTAGACCAGCCATGTCCAGTTAATGCCAGACATCGATAGACATAGCCAGCATGGCCCGACATAGCCGAAGGCGACCAGGCATCCAATCACCAGCCAGGCACCGGCACCGGCACCGGCACTGGCCGGGCCCGGCCAGTGCCGGTCAGGCTCAGATGGCGAGTTGGAGCAGGGTGGAGGTACCGGCGGTGACGAGGTAGCCGCGGCCGGCGGGGGCTGGGAAGAACTGGTCGGGTTCCAGGCGTAGGCCGTGCTCGCGGGCGACGTGCGGGCTGGTGGGGGTCAGCAGCAGGATCGCGCCGGTGGTCCTGATCTCGTTCGCGACCTTGAGCAGCGAGCGGCGCTGGCCGTTGAAGACGGGGGTCGCGTCGCCGCAGAGGACGAGGGCCTTGCGGCCGCGGGCGGCGGGGCTCGCGGCCTCCTCCAGCAGGGTGGGGGCCTCCGCGAAGTTCACCACGCTGGCAGCGATGGCGATCTGGTCGCAGTCGTCGACGACGACCGCGAACTGGCCGTCGCCGAACGCCTCGGCGGCCTCGCGCAGCTCGGTGTCCTTGAGCGTGCTGCCGCGCACGACCCGTACGCCTTCGTCGGTTCCGACGAGCGCGGGCAGCTGCGAGCGCGGCGGGACGACGAGCAGCACGCCGACACCGAGACGGCGCAGCCCGCGCATGGCCGTCACCGCCGCCGTGGTCCGGCCGGAGCCCGCCGGCCCGGAGACGAGCAGGCCGTGTGGGCCGGTGTCGAACGGGTCGAGGCCGACGACGCTGACGTCACGGCCGCCGACGCCAAGCGGCAGCCACGTCCGCGACGGCGGCGGGTCGGGCAGTGCCAGCTCGTCCAGCTGGGCGACGGTTGGCAGCGGTGGGAAACGCCGCGGCAGCCAGCGCGCACCGCCGGTGGCCGATGCGAGCTGGAACGCGAAACCAGGCTGGGCGCCGAATCCAGGCTGAGCGCCGAATGCAGACTGGACGTCGAATGCAGACTGGACGTCGAATGCGGGCTGCGAGCCGAATGCGGGCTGGACGTCGAACCGGTGGGCGAGCTCCGCGGCGGTCAGGTCGGGGCGGGCGACCTGCAGATGGGTTCCCGATGAGACCTCGATTGCCCGCCCTGGCAGCTCCGGCGGGCTGACGACGCCGGACGGGTAGTGCATCCGGCGCAGCTCCTCCTTGCCGAACGGGAGCAGGACGCGGCGGGTGAACAGGTTCGCGGTCCGGCTGGCGGCCAGGTCCTGGCCACCGATGGCGACGACGTGCACGCCGACGGGCGGTCCGGAGGCGATCAGGTCACGCAGCAGCGTGAGCATCGATGTCTCGACGAAGGCCGGGTCGGACCGGTTCTCGAAGTGGTCCCAGCCGTCGACGATCAGCAGGATCCTCGGCCGGCGTCCAGCCAGATCGCCGCCTCCGCCGCCCCCAGCGCCCCCACCAGCTCCACCGGCTCCACTGGCTCCACCGGCTCCACCGGCTCCACCGGGCCAGCCGACACCGCTCGCACCGCTGGCCGCGCCAGCACTGCCCGCGCCGAGGCGGGCGGTCTGGCGGGTGGTGACCTCCTCGGCGAGCCAAGTCAGGAGGCGGCGGATCCGGTCCGGTTCGGCCGCGGGGATGACGGCGCCGCAGTGCGGCAGCACCGCGTAGTCGGCGAGCCCCGACGGCTGGCGCTCGATGACGTAGAACTGCGCCGAGTCTGGCCCGAACCGGGATGCGAGCCCGGTGATGAGAGTCCTGGCGAGGGTGGTGCGACCGGTCTGCGGGCCGCCGGCGACGAGGAGCCGGTCGGTGCCGTCGAGGTCGAAGACGGCCGGCGGCTGGGCCTGCGCCGCCGGCTCGTCGAGCAGCCCGAATGGGATCTCGGCGCCGGACGCCGCGCCGGACGCCGCGCCGGACGCCGCGGCGTCGAGGCCGGTGAGGGTCAGGTCCGCGGGCAGCGGGGGCAGCAGCGGCCGCAGCGGCGCCGGGCCACCGGTCAGCGCGGCCGCCTGCTCGATCGCTCGGATCGTGAGCGTCTGGTCGGTCGCCGCGCCGCCGTGGTCGATTTTCTCCTCCGGGCGGGCCGTTCCGAGCGTGGTCCAGCCGACGACGCGGACCCGGGCGGGGCGGGCGCCGCCGACCGGCGGCGGGTCGCCCAGATAGCCCGACTGGAAGAGCCGGGGGGTGCGGGTCTCGTCCTTGGTGCAGAGGATCATGCCGCGGCCGCGCAGCCGGCCGGGGACGCTCGCCGCGTCCGGCACGCCGAGCACCTCGATGCTGTCGGCCGGCTCGTTCTGCCGCAGCGTGATGCGCAGGTCGATGTTGTTCTTCAGCTCGGCTGAGAGCTTGCCCTGCAGCGACTGGGTCGCGAGCACGAGGTGCATCCCGAGTGACCGGCCCTTGGCCGCGACGTTCACCAGTTCCTTGAGGAAGTCCGGCGACGTCTCCAGTACCCGCGCGAACTCATCGAAGATCATCACGAGCCGCGGCAACGCCGCCGGAGCACCGGCACGACCCGCAGCACCGCCGCCACCCGCAGCACCACCGCCGCCCCCGATGCCGACACCGTCGCGGGCGCGGCCATGGCCTCGGCCACGGCCGCGCAGCTCCCGCCAGTACTCGTCGATCTCGCCGCCGTACCGGGCGAGCAGCCGTTCCCGGCGGCTGACCTCGGCCCGCACCGACGCGAGCACGCGGCGCGCCGCCGCCTCGTCGAACACGTCGGCGGCCGTCTCCCCCGTGGAGCGGATCAGCGCGACGACGTGCGGGCAGCGCTCGAACGGCAGGAACGCGCTGCCGCCTTTGAAGTCGACCAGCACCAGGTTCAGCTCGTCGGGCGAGTTCGCGAGCAGCAACGACGTGACGAGCGTCTGAAGCAGGATGCTCTTGCCCGCGCCGGTCGCCCCACCGAGCATGGTGTGCGGGCCCTGCGCGGCGAGGTCTACGGTGACCGGCCCGTCCGCGTCGGCACCGAGCGGCACCTTCGTCGTCGGCCCTGGCGACGACGACCACAGGCTCACGACGTCTTCCGGGCTCGGCTGCGCGATTCCGAGCAGGTCGAGGAAACGAACCGGATAGGGAATGCTCCCCTCCGAGCTGCCCAACGTCAGCCGGTCGCGCAACGGGGCAACCGCGCGGGCCACCTCCTCGGCCTCGGCCGCGGTGACGCCCTCGGCGCGCCCCGCCTGCTCGCCGTCTCTGCTGGTCACCCGGACCGTGTATTTGTCGTCGATGACGCACTGGACGCGGCACTCGGCCATGTCGTGCCGGTCGACGGCGATGACGTAGACGCCCGCTCCCGGGCCCTCGCGCAGCACGGCTCGCATCCCGGCCAGCTCGCGCAGCGGCAGCGCGCCGTCGAGCAGGACGACGACGTCCTCGGCGAACCGCACCTGCGTGTGCCCGCGCCGTTCGGCCGTGCGCAGGGCGATCAGCTCCCGAAGCTCCCTGATCCGCTCGGCACGGGTAGTGGCGGTGTTGCCGACCCAGCACGGGATGTCGTTCGCCTCGCCGGCCCAGGTATGCGGCAGCCAGCTGGCCCAGTACGGGTCCCCGTCGTCGGCGGAGGTGAGCAGCACGATGCGCAGGTCGTCGGGGGCGCGCAGCACGCCGAGCTGGACCAGCAGGAAACGGGCCAGCGCTCGGGACGGCTCCTCGGGCCCGGCGATGCCGAGCACCCCGGCTTCGCGCAGGTCGACGGTGAGCGGCACGGAGCGCAGCAGCAGCTCGGGAAACCCCTCCCAGCGCTCACCTCGCAGGTTCAGCGATGGCGGGATGTCGGTGAGGCCGACCCGGAGCACGAGCGCGTCCGGGGAGTCGGCGGTGCGCGGCCACACCTTGCGGTTCGCCCCGGTCGCGGCCAGCGCCAGCTCGAGCCGGTCCGGGGCTCGCCGGCGGCGGACGCTCTCCTCGTCGTCCAGCCGTCGCGCGATCTCGCGCAGCACGGTCACCCGTGCCTGCTCCTGGCGTTCGCGCTCGGCGCGGCGGGTCCGCCGGTCGCCCACCTGACTGCCGATGATCGTCATTGGCCCGAGCAGGCACATCACCAGGATCAACAGCCGTCCCAGGACCACCGCGAGCACCACGCCCATGACGACGGGCAGCAGCGCGGACAGCCAGATGCCAATCCGCGAGGTGCCTGGTCGCACGTGGGACGCCGGCAGGGTCACCTCGCCGCGCGGGAGCGCAGGCGGGGAGTCGAAGGCCCGGTCGAAGTCGAGCCGGCCGTCGCCGCCGAGCCTGGTGAACAGCGGTGTGGCCGGCAGCGGCACCCATTCGATCCGGTCGGAGCCGACCTCCAGCAACGCCCCCACGGACAGCTCGGCCTGGCCGGTGACCAGGGCGCCGTCGAGCAGGGTGCCGTTGTGGGAGCCGGCGTCGCTGACCAGGACCCGCCCGTCGTCCTCGATGTCCAGCACCGCGTGCTGGCGGGAGGCCTCCTCGCAGTGCAGCACGACGTCGGCGTCCGCCGACCGGGCCACGGACCGCCGGCCGGGCGCGAGCCAGGCGACGAGCCCGGCGTCCCGCCCGTCGACGACGCGCAGCGCGCCCACGACGCCGGGCGGCAGCGACCGCACGTCGGGGCCGGGCGCGCCGATGCTGATGACGGCCCCCTGCACCAGCGGGCTGCCGCCCACCAGCGTGGTCGGGTCGAGCCAGACGTCGCCGACGAAGCAGTGCCTGCCGACGACGGGCAGCGGCAACGCGTCGAGCACGGACGCCACGGTCGTGTCCGGCTCGGCGGACACCTCGACGTCGCGGCTCGCGCCCGTGGTGGCGTGCCACACCGTCAGTCTGATGATCATTATCGGGCCGCCTTGGACTTGGCGTCCGCGGGCCGCCACCCACCGCGCCCAACCGACAGAACCTGCCGTACCACAGCCACTCCCCGCGGTTCCCCCGTACCGCGACAGAATATCCGGCGCCGGGCGCCGCAGCGCTGGCCGACCGGCGAGGGGATGCGACAGGGCTGGGTGACAGGGCCAGGGGAACGGGGAGCCGTCGTCTGCGGGCGTCGTTCAGCGGTCGGTCTGGTTCGGCCTCCTTTCGTCCTCGACGGGCGTCCCGGGGTCGGCCTGATCGTCGACGCGGGCGCGGGCGCTGGCGCCGCCGCTGGCCTCACCGCCGAGGTGGCCGCCGGCATGGCCGCCGAGATGGCCGCCGGCGTCGCCGGCTGGTGGCTCGGCCGGCGATGCCAGATCGGCGTCCCAGGCACGCGGCTCCGGGCCGCCCTGGTCGAGGCGGAAAGGTGGGTAGACGTCGGTCATCAGCGCGGTATAGGCCGCCACGCGCAGCACCCAGCGGTCCAGGCCGATGACCAGGGCGTACAGCGGGCGCGGGTAGCGGCCAGTGAACAGCAGTGCCACGGCCGCGATCACGACGAGGATCTGGATCAGGCCCCAGGAAGACCCGCCACGGCCGTCGGCGTCGAAGCCCATGCCTCGGCCCGCACCATCGTCCCAGCCCCAGCTCCAGCCGAGAAGCACCGCGATCACCAGGTAGTGCGGAATCGCGAGCAGCCACCACTTCACCAGGACCAGGCCGCGGGACAGGCGCTCGGGGTAGGCGATCTCGAGGCGAGCCGGGTAGTCCGGCGCGTCGGCGAGCGTGAACGGCGGGTACCGGTCGGTGCCGAGCGCTCCGTACGAGTAGTAATGCACCCGCCAGGTCCAGCGGAGCACCCCGACGTTGAATCCGAAGATCGCACGCGGGTAACGGCCGGTGAACAGGATCGCGAAGAACGCCACGACCGTGAGAATTACGAACGCCACCCACAGGAAGGCCAGGATGATCCAATGCGGGATGACGAGCACCCATTTGACGAGCCAGAGCCAGCGCGACAGGCGGGGGTCCGGCGTCGGGGCCGCGTCCACCAGGACCGGCTGGGCAGGCGGCGAGGCCGGCGAGGACGACGGGGACGACGGGGACTGACCCGACGGGTAGGGCTGGTAAGGCTCGTAGGGCTGGTCGGTGCCGGGGGGCATAGGATTTCCACCCTCTTCGATGCGCCAGGAGTTTCTATCACTCCCAGGATCCGCGCTACGAGCCGTCGATGCCATTACCAACGGTCACCAGCAGACGGTCCTTCCGACCGGTAAGCGGCCCCCGGCGCATTCAGCCAGAAGTACGGCCCTATAACGCCATAGGACTGGTCAGCAACATCGTCGTCGTCGTGTTTTCTCAGTCATCCGGTTCCCTAGTCGTCCAGCGGATCGACCTCGGCGACCGCGACCGCGCTGGCGGTTTGGAAACGGCCGTCGGCCGCGCTCTGGTTCAGACGAATCATGTCGACGACCTCGGCGACGGGGCCGACGACGAGCAGCTCGTCGCCGGCCGCCAGCCGGGTGTGCCGCCCGGGGCGGAAGTTCGGACGCGCGCGGCCGGCCGCCGAGCCGCCGGCGCTCGGGCGGCCCGGCCCGGCCGGCCGGGCTGGCCTGGCTAGCCGACCGCCCTGCTGGCCGCCGGTCGACCCGGCCACGCCAGCCGTCCCGATGGCAGCGCCGTCGATCGCACTGTCGATCGCGCTGTCGATCGCGTCGTCGATCGCGCCGTCGATCGCGCTGCGGGCCAGGTCGCCGGCCGCGTCGTGGCCGCCGGCGGGCAGTGGCGTGGTGACGGCGAGGACGCGGGCGCCGGTGGCGAGCTCGGCGAGCGTCGGGCCGGCGAGCGCCGCACCGCGGCGCACGACCATCCGGGCGACGAGGAATGGGGTCCGTTCGACGTAGAAGGTGCTGATGACGTCGTAGCCGAGCGCCGCGCCGACGAAGTAGGGCGAGGCAAGCGCCGCGGCGCTGCGCACGGTGTGGATGTCGAAGCGGCGCTCCACCTCGTCGGTCATCGTCGAGTCGGCGATCCGCAGCACGACCCGTAGCCCGGTCTCATCCGCCGGTTCCGGGAAGGACGCCGCCCGGCCGTAGGCGCGCCCGCCCGTCCCGGCGGACAGGCGGGCGCGGTGCTCCCGTGCCTGGACCAGCTCCTCGTAGGCGTCGCGGGCCGACAGGACGGTCTCCAGGTTCGCGACGCCGTCGCTGGTGAGGGCCGCGATCGCGGTCGCGTGGCCGATGCCGGCCTGCAGCAGGGTCGCGCGCACCGTCGCGTCGCCGACGACGACCGGGACGCCACGCTCCCGGGCCACGGGCAGGTACCGGTTGTTCTCGTTGCGCTCGATCACTACGACCCGCCGGCCCGCGCGCAGCAGGCCCTCCATCGTCGCCGTGCCGACCTTCCCGAGCCCGCACAGCACGACATGCCCGCGCACCGCCCCGGCTCGCCCCCGGCCGAGCGCCCGTTCGAGGCGGCGACTTATGATGATGTTGGTGATGAAGGCGTAGACCACGGCGATCGACAGCGCGCCGCCGAGCATCAGGAAGATGCCGAAGATCTGCAACCAGTCGTCGGCGGCGCCGAAATTGTAGTCGCCGTAGCCGACCGTCGCCATCGTCTCGACCGTCAGATAGAGCGCGTCCAGGGCGTCGAAGTCGGCCGGCGCGGACGAGTTGTGGTCCTTGTAGGTCAGTGTCAGCACGGTCGTACCGGCGGCCATGATGGTGAGCACCGCGGCGAGCGCCCAGCGGAACGGCCGGTCGAACTCGCCCCGCACGGTCGCGGCCAGCGCCCGCGCCCGGTCGACCAGCCGTTGGCCGGTGCCGTCCTGCGCGAGCCCGTCGCCCCCGCGCCCACCACTGTCACGCCCCTCGGCGGGGGCCCCGATGTCTCCGGTGGCGGCCACCGCCGCCAGAGACGCGAACGTGCGCGCGTCGTCCAGGCCGGCGACGGCCGTCCCCCGGGCGTCGAAGTCGGCGAGCCGGCCGAGCACCGTGAGCCGGTCGCCGGGTGCGAGCGGGATGTCGCGCGGTGGGCAGAGCGTCGCCTCGCGCGCGCCGGGCCGGCGCAGCGAGATCGGGGTGAGATCGCCGTAGCGGGCGCGGAAGGCGTCGGCCTCGTCGACGGTGGCTTCGGCGACGACGAACACCTCGGAGGAGGAGGCGGCGGCGGACACGCCGGCCCTGATGGCCTCGGCGGGCCTGGCGGGCCGGGCGGGCCTGGCAGGCCTGGCGGGCTGGGCCGGCGGCGCCGGCGGTGACTTCGTCGTCGGCGGTGACTTCGTCGTCGTCGGTCCGCCGGCGCCGCCGCCGACCAGCCGGTAGCCGGTGTCCATCGTGAAGGCATGCACGACGTCGGAGCGCACGCAGGCCTCGACGAAGCTCGGGCCGACCCGGGCCGCCATGTTGATCACATGCGTGGTCGGGATCGCCGCGGCGATCTGGTCGCCGAGCTGGGCGTTGCCGATGTTCACCACGAGCCGGGTCGCTGGCGCCACCTCGGCGGCGGCGAGGGCGGTCTGCAGGTTCTCCAGGTCGACGTCGTGGCAGGCCGCGACGGCGAGCGCGGTGTCGATGTCCGCGTCGCGCAGCGCGTCGGCGCTGTGCGGGCTCTCTGGTACCACCCGCACGCCCCGCCGTTCCAGCCGCCGCCGCAGGCTGGGCGGCCCCTGGTCGTCGACGACGACGACCGCGACACCCGACGCCACCAGCTGCTCGGCCACCCGCACTCCGAGAGTGCTCAGACCGCAGACGATGACGTGCCCCGAGACGCTCGTCATGCCGCCTCCTCCCCCGCAGGAAGCGAACCATGCGAGGCCGCACGAGGACGAGGCGCCCGGCCGACGGCGCCGCACCGAAGCGGTGCGGCAACGTTTCGGCAACAGGCGGCTCGACGGAAGCCTCCGCCAACGACGACCACCACACGCACGTGACCCTCATCACAGACATGGACGTCTTCGCGTGACGCTGCGCCGCAGGCCCGGCGAGGGACGCCGCCGGGCGCGACAAAGGCGCGACAAAGGCGCGACAAAGGAAGGCGATCCGGCACACCGCTCGCGCGAGGAAAGCAATCGCGTCCCATCATCCCGCCCAGAAGCCCCCACGGTGGGGTCTCACCCGCCGGTCGTGCCGGCCGGCCACTCCCCCGGACAGTCTTGTGCGCGACAGCGGACCGTGGTCCTTCGCGGGCGAAAAATCGGGATGCGCTGTGCCGCAGCCCATATGCTCCGGGTGTCAGATCTTGACGCCAAGAAACCCTCCCGCCCGCTTGGTCTGCGAGGTTGTCGTGTCAGGAAGGCGTGGCCTGACTCTGCCGCTGGTGGTCGCAGCTACTTCCGCTCTGATCCTGGCCACACTGGCCGGCTGCTCCGGCGACGACGACAAGCCAAAACCGGGTCCGTCCGCGTCGGCCTCCCCCACTCCGCTCGCGCCCAAGACACCCCCGCCACTCACCCCGATCTCCCGCGCCGACTTCCAGAAGGCGCTCGTGGACATCGACGCGGCGCTGGGGCCCGGGTTCGGCGCCATCGGCGGTGCGCAGACGCCGACCGACCTGTCCGGCGCGCTGGGTGCCGTCGCGCTGAACCTGGACCTTCAGGCCGACGCCCTCGAGAAGCTGCGGCCCCCGGTGCCCTCGGTCAAGGCGACCGGGCAGCTCGCGGCGGCGCTGCGCTCGCTGTCGAACGACCTGACGTCCGTCGCGACAGACGCCGACAGCCAGAAGGTCTGCACCGGTGCCTCCGGCATGGCGCACGTCGCCAGCAGCCCCGGTGCCGACGCGTTCCGGCTCGCCTTCCTGGCGCTGATCACGGCCAACCCCGGCCACCCGTACACGTTCGGCACGTTCCTGCCGGCCGCCGGCCCGGATCCGAACCGGCGCCCGGGAACCGGCCCGCTGCCCGGCGGCCGCCGCGGCGGCTACGGCAAGCTGACGGTCGAGAACCAGGGCACCGTGGACACGGTCATCAAGCTCATGGCCGGCGGGGACCTCATCCGCGCCATCTACGTGCAGGCCGGCGGCTCGTCGACCGTCGACGGCATCCCGAACGGCACCTACGAGGCCTTCTACACGAGCGGCACCGACTGGGACGACGGCAACCGCCGGTTCACGCGCGACTGCGAGTTCGACAAGTTCGACGACCCGCTCCGATACACGACCACGACGACGAGCACGGCGATCGAGTACAGCGTCTGGACGCTGACGCTGCACACCTCGGCCCTGGTCGGCGGCGTCAAGACCAGCCCGGTCGACGCAGGCACTTTCCCTGGTGCTTAGCCGCTGGGGCGTTTGGTCCCTCCGGCGCCTGGCTGCTCCAGCGCTTGGCTGCCAACCTCCGGACGGGCCACCGACTCCGAGGCGGGAAACCGACACCGGCCTTCCCAATGCCGCGTACCTGGGCAGAGGGCGGCACACCTCGCGGCCCAACCCAGGTCCTACACGGCGTCCTGGTTTCCAAGGCGGCTGAGCGGGGAGGGGGACCGGGCGGCCACAGCTCACCGCCGTGGCACCTTGCCCCTGACCCGGACCTGACGAGGCGAGTGATCGCGTGACAGGTTCACAGCGCGACGATGCCCGGTCCGACGCCGGTCACCTGAGCACCTCCGTCGCCCGCGGCGGTCTCGTCTCGGTTCTCCACTCGGCGCTCGACCAGTTCGCGCAGCTCACCGGGCAGCGGCCGGAACGGGTGAGCGGGGTACGCCCCGCCGACGACGGCTGGTCCGTCCTCGCCGACGTCGTCGAGCTCGAGCGGATTCCCAGCACGACCAGTGTGCTGGCTACCTACCGAGTGGACGTCGACGAAGAGGGCAACCTGCGCGGATACGAGCGGTTGCGCCGGTTCGTCCGCGGTGCCACCGATCCGCTCTGACCGGGCGTCGACCCCGCCGTGACGAGAGCTGCGGCGGCCCGGCGCCACTCGGGTCTGTACCGCTCTGGCCCGTCCGGTCCGGTACTGCCCTGACCCGGTACCGCTGCGATCCGCATTCTGTCCTGCCCCGTCCCCGCGTCACCAGCCCGCCCATCCGTACGCGGGCCACCAGCCTCCCGGCAGCGCGATGACCGAGCAGATCCTTACCTCGCACCGGCCCACCCGGCAGTGGACCGGACCACGTAGCGACACCCTCGCCGACGTCCTGGAACGTGTCCTCGACAAGGGCGTGGTGATCGTCGGAGATGTGGTCGTGAGTGTGCTCGACGTCGAACTGCTGACGCTGCGCCTGCGGCTGTTCATCGCCTCCGCCGACACCGCCCGGGAGATGGGCCTGGACTGGTGGCTGAACGACCCGTTCTTCAGCTCGAAGGCCACACCCGCGCGCGCACGGGACCGCGACCGGGACGCTCTGGCCGACGAGAACCGGCGGCTGCGGGAGCGCCTCGACGCGCTGGAGGGCAGCCTGGGATCGCGCGCCGGGACGGCCGCCCTTCCACGCTCCACGGCGGGTGCGGGCACGATCGAAGCGGGCAACGAGGGCGACGTACCCACCGGCCAAGTCACCGCCGAACGGTTCACCCGCACCCGTGCCGACGAACCTGCCGCGCGTCGGGTCGTCGACTCCGCGGTCACGGAGCGTTCCGGCGGTGCCACCAAGGCCGGGCGATCCTGATGGCATCGTCGTCCGCTGACATCCATCAGGTGGACGTCCACCAGCTCGCCAGCCGGCTCGCGCCCGAGGTCCTGGACGAGGCCATGGCGGACGCTCGCGAGCAGGCCCGCCGACGCCTGGCTGCCGCGCTCGCCGAGGAGATCGTCGCCGCGGCACTCGCCGGGGACATGCCGGCCGAGCGCCCACCCGCCCCGACGGGCACCCGCCTGGCGAGCTCCCACCGAACGAGGTCCCGTCCGGGCGCCGCGGGAACGGCCACGAGCCCGGCGACCGCGGAGGCAGCGACCGCTAGCCCGGCAAACACCAGCCCAGCGCCCGCCAGCCCAGCGCCCGCCAGCCCAGCGAGCGCCGACCCAGCGAGCGCCAGCCCGGCGAGCGCTGACTCCGCCCGTCTGGCGGACACCAGGCCGGCAGCCCAGGCGGCGAAGCCTGCTCGCGAGCGGGCGCGCCCCGCCGCGCCTGCGGCCCGTGGCCGGCTGCCCCGGGCCGAGCCGACGACCGGGGCTCGCAGCGGCGAGGACCACGACGAGGACCACGGCGAGGACCACGGCGAGCCCCCAGCCCAGACGGGCCTCTACGCGTACGGCATCACGGACGCGGCGACGGACACCCGCGACATCGTCGGTCTCGACGGCCGAACCCCGGTCGAGACCCTGCCCGTCGGGGACACCGCGCTGGTGACCTCGACGATCGACCTGGCGCTGCTGGCCGGGCTGGAGAGCGAGGTCACCGAGACCGGGCAGCTGTCCGAGACCGGCCGGCTGGCCGAGCTCGCCAGCCGCCATGACCGGGTCATGCGCCTGCTCCTCGACCGTGGCCCCGTGCTGCCGCTGCGGTTCGGCACGGTACTGCCCGACCGGGAGCGGGCGCGGCGGCTGTTGCGGGCGTCGGCGGACGACCTGGCGGGCGAGCTGGACCGAGTGCGCGGGCACCGCGAGTGGGGGTTGCGGGTCACACCTGCGGAGCACGACGACGACATCGACGACGAGAGCCGTGACGTGACCGCGGGCCAGGCCACTCGCGAGACGAGTGCCGAGGCCGAGGCTGAGGCTGAGGCTGAGGCTGAGGCCGACGGCGAGGAGCGCCGGGCGGCCACGCGGACGGGCGCCGCGGCTGACGACGGTGCCACGCCCACCTCCGAAGGCGGAACCGGGACCGCCTATCTGTCGGCCCGGCGCGAGGAGCTTCGGCGCGCAGCGCTGCGTGAGGAGCGCCTGACCGAGCTCACCAGGCGGGTCCATGACCAGCTCGCCGTGCTGTCCTCCGAGGTGACGATCCGGTCCGGCCGGCCGGGGCCGGGGCGGCTGAGCGCCGCCTACCTGATCGCGTCCGCCGCCCAGGACGAGTTCCTCGACGCCGCCGCGGCGGCCACGCGGGAGCTGACGGAGGCCGGCTGCGAGGCCCGTCTCACCGGGCCATGGCCGCCGTATTCCTTTGTCCGGCTGACGCTCGGGGAGGCGCGTGATGTCTGAGCCCGTCCGACGGGGTGCGCCGAGGCGCGGCCCAGTGGCCACCGGTGGAACCGGCCGCCACGGGGAACCGGAACACCGCGGCGAGCCGGGACGCCGCACCGGGCTGGGCTCCGGCCGTTCACTGTCGGACCTGCTGGACCGGGTCGTCGACAGCGGTGCCGTCGTCACCGGGGATGTCATCATCGGCCTGGCGGGGGTGGACCTGATCCGGCTGGACCTGCGGCTGCTGCTCGTCGGCGCGCAGAGCGCGATCGAGGCGGGCGCCGGCGCGGGGCTCCGGCCGTACCCGGCGCCGGACCGAGACAGCGAGGCCTGCGTCGTCGAGGGTGCCGTCGTCCACGACGACGTCGACCAGGACGTCGATGGCGACCAGGACAGCTACGCCGATCAGGACGCCGCCGAGGGCGCTGGCGGCGCTGGCGGCACTGGCGGCACTGGCGGCACTGGCGGCCATGATCGCGACCTGGGCGGCACCGCCGATGGCCGTCGGTACGGCCCGGGAGCCGAACCATGACGGCGCCGGAACGCCGCGGGCGGGCCGTACGACTGACCGCCCGGCCCGAGGAGGTCGGGCGCGGGCTGGGCCAGGTCATCGTGGTGCTCCTCGAGCTGCTCCGTGACCTGCTGGAGCGGCAGGCCGTGCGCAGGGTGGACAGCGGCATGCTGCCGCCCGCGCAGGTCGAGGAGCTGGGCCGGGCGCTGATCGAGGTGCGCGAGGCCATAGCGGAGGTCCGGAACTCGCTCGGCGTCAACGCCGAACAGGCGCGGGCGGCCACCGCGCGGGCCCGCGAGCTGGTGGGCGAATGGCCGCCGTCGGACGGCCACGACCGGCCCGCCCGCGCGACCACGACAGTCGACGGGGCCTTCGGGAGCCGCCGTCGTCACCACGAGAGGGGGCGGCCCGCGCCGCACGCCCAAGGCGCGGCGCCGCCCGGTTGGGACCTGCCATGACCATGGCGGCACGAACGACTGGCCGCGCTCCCCGCCCGAGCAGCCTCGCCGACGTGCTCGAGGTCGTCCTCGACAAGGGCATCGTCATCGACGCGTATGTGCGGGTCGCGCTGGTCGGCATCGAGATCCTCACGATCGACGCCCGGATCGTCATCGCGAGCGTCGATACCTATCTGCGGTTCGCCGAGGCGGTCAACCGCCTGGACCTGCAGGCAAGGGAACAGGAACAGGTCACGGGCCTCCCCGGGCTCGTCCGGTCCGTCAGCGGCGGCATCAACGAGGGCGGGGCGCAGCACAAGACGAAGGGAGCTCTGGAAGGCGTCAAGGAGACGGCGCAGGACTTCGTGTCGTCGCTGCGCGGTGACGACGGGGACGAGGCCCAGATCGACAGCGGCGCCAGGTCCGAGCACGCCCGGTCGGGCGGCCGGGATCTGCCTCCCGGCCGGGCGGCGCCGAACCGCCGGGCCGGCGCCCGGCACGACGGCGGAGGCTGACATGGCCGACATGGCTCACACGGCCGGCACGGCTCACACGGCCGGCACGGCTCACACGGCCGGCACGGCTCACACGGCCGGCACGGCTGACGCGGCCAGCGTGGCCGGCAGGAGGTCGCTGCTGCTCTACGGCGTCGTCCGCGACGACCACCCGCTGCCGGACCCGCCACCCCTCGGGCTCGGCGACCCGCCGGAACGAGTCCGGCTCGTCCGCCATCCCCCGGTGGCCGCCGCCGTCAGCCCGGTCACCGACCCGGTACGGATCACCGACGAGGACGCGGAGCGCCATCTCGACGTCCTGCTGGGACTCCTGGCCGACGGCCCCGTCATCCCGCTGCGGCTGGGCTCGGTCGCTCCGGACGAGGACGCCGTCCGGGCGGAGGTGCTGGGCGAGGCGGCCGGTGACCTGCGCCGGCGGCTCGACGCGCTCGACGGGCTAGTCGAGGTGCATGTCGACGCGGACGAGGAGGAGATGACCGCCATCCGGGCGGTCATCGCGGCCGATCCGTCGTTGGCCGCCGCGCGGGCGGGATCCAGGGACGAGGCGGACGTGGGGACGCGGATGGCGCTGGGCGAACGGGTCGCCGACGGCGTCGTCCTGCGCCGGCTGCACCAGGCGGAGGCGCTGCTCGAAGAGCTGCGCCCGTGCTCGGTCGCGGACACCGGGCGGGGGCCGATGGGTGGCCCGGAGGATCCTGTCCTGCGCTGGGCTTTCCTCGTCCACCGAGACGCCGAGCCGGGTCACCGCGACCTCGGGCACTTCGACGAGGCGGTCGAGCAGGTCCGCGGCGATCATCCCGATCTGACGATCGAGTATGTGGGGCCCTTGCCCACCTTCCACTTCCTGAACCTCGCCGAGGCCGCCCAGACCGCCGACACGGCCGGCGAGCCTCAGCACAGCCGGTGGGGCTGGTGAGCCCGCGCGCCCGTAGATGGGCCGGAAGGAGTCCACGATGAACATCAAGTGTGTGGCGGTCGGGGTGGTGGGATACCTCCTCGGCAGAACCAAGAAGGGCAAGACGGCCGTGCGACTGGCGCTGTGGGCCAGTGGCCATAACACCAGCGTCAAGGATATGGCTCGAGCCCAGGCGGTGAAGTTCCTCGAGTCGGAGGACGGCAGCAAGCTGGTGGCCCAGCTGCGCGGCCCCGTGCTCGAAGGCGGCAGGCAGGCCGCGTTGTCCGTCTACGAACGGGGCGTCGGAAAGCTGACGGAGGACCTGTCTCGCCGGACGTCGCAGCTGCGGCACTCACTCGACGAGACGCCGGCCGCCGACCTCGGGGGGAAGGCCGGGTCCGTCGCCAGCACGCTGACCGAGACGCTCGGTCGCTGGGCAGCCCCCCGGGCCGGGAAGGCCGACGGCGAGGCGGACGCCAGGCCCGCGAAGGCTCAGCAGCCGGAGGAGGCCGAGGAAGCCGACGCGGAGGAGCCAGAGGAAGCCGAGGAAGCCCAGGCAGAGCAGCCGGAGGAAGCCGAGGCAGAGCAGTCGCAGGAAGCCGAGGCGGAGGGGCCTCGCGACGAGGAGGACGAAGCCGGCACCGACGAGCCCGAAGCCCCAGCGGGACGAGCCGACGCCGTCGAGCCGGAAGGCGGGGCGTCGCAAGCGGACAGACGCGCGCCCAAAGGCCGCCAGGGCGCCAGGGCAGCGGAACGGCGGCCGCCGTCGGAACGGCGCGAGGCCGCGTCGGGCAGCAGCCGCCGGCCGACCGGGGCGGCGCCACCGAAGTCGGCGACGCCGAGGCGGACCGATGCGGCACCGCCGAAGCCGCAGCCGCAGTCGAAGTCGAAGTAGGAGGTCGAGATGGCGAAGTCCGACGGCCACCCGCGTGCAAGCGGGCTCGCCGGCGCGCTCCTGCACAATCCGGCGACCGAGCAGCTCATGCAGGAAGTGAAGGGCTTCCTCGCCGCCGAGGGCCAGAAGGCCGTCCGACAGGTTGGTGATCGCCTCGGCTCGGCGACCGAACAGCTGGGGCCCGCCGCCGAAGGAGTCAAGAAGCTCGCCGGGGGCGAGTCCCCCAGCAAGGCGGCGAGGTCGACGGCGCTGAGCGCGCTGAAGCAGAAGGCGAAGAGCGCGCTCGGCATGGGCGGTGGGGTGGGCAAGGCGGGTCGCTCCGGCGATCCCGGCCCGCCGAAGGTCACCCACATCATGGAGACCGTCGACGTCGGGGTGCCGGTCCGGGCGGCCTACGACCAGTGGACCCAGTTCCAGGAGTTTCCGAAGTTCATGAAGGGCGTCGAGGGGGTCGATCCGAAGAGCGAGACGGAGCAGAACTGGCGAGTGAAGGTCTTCAAGTCCCGGCGCACCTGGCAGGGCAAGACCCTGGAACAGATCCCGGACCGGCGGATCAAGTGGACGACGGAGGGTGCCAAGGGGACGACAAAGGGCTCGGTGACGTTCCACCCCCTGGCCGACGACCTGACCCGGGTTGCGCTGACCATGGAGTACTACCCGAGCGGGTTCATGGAGAAGACCGGCAACATCTGGCGCGCCGGCGGCCGCCGGGCCCGGCTCGACCTGAAGAACTTCCGCCGCTTCATCGCCATCAAGGGCGAGGCCAGCGGATCGTGGCGCGGCGAGATCCGCGACGGCGAGGTCGTCCGGGGCCCCGAGGAGGAGCCCGAGGAGACCGAGCCCGAGGAGACCGAGGCGCGGGAGGCGGAAGAGGGCGAGGCTGAGTCCGAGGATCAGGAGCCCGAGGGCCCGGAAACCGAAGATCAAGAATCCGAAGGCACCGAAGACACCGAGGGAGGGGAAGACGAGGAGACGCAGGCACAGGACGCCGACGAGGAGCTGAGCCGAGGAGAGGCATACGCCACGGACGAGGAGACCGGTGAGGGCGACGAGACAGGAGCAGAACCGGACTCATCCGCACAGGCCCGGTCCTGACGGCACCGGCTCGGCAACTACGGCGCCACGGCGGAGGAATTCATGTCCATCGGTACGCATCAGGAAGCAGACGTGACCCTGCCGGACACGGCGCTCGCCGCGGAGGCGACGGAACTGGTCCGCCAGGCCACGGATGACCTCGTCTACAGCCATTCGCGGCGGATGTACTGGTTCGGCAGCCTGCGGAGCCGCCACCGGGGTCTGAGCTTCGACCCGGAGCTGCTCTAGGTCGGGGCCAGGCCGGAGTAGTCGACCTCCCACCAGATCTCGGAGGCCCCGGGGATGTCCGCTGTCACAGTGGAACGGTGAGCGATGGTGTGGGCGACGGCGGTGCGGACCTCCAGGCCGGAACAAGGCCGGAGCCGGCGCTGGAACGGGCGCTGGAACGGGCGCTGGACTCGGCGGCGAAGCTGGTCTCCGAGGCCACGGCGCTCCTGGTGTGCGCGGGTGCGGGGATGGGGGTCGACTCGGGGCTGCCCGACTTCCGCGGTGACGCCGGGTTCTGGCGGGCCTACCCGCCCTACCGGCGGCTGGGCCTCTCCTTCGTGGAACTGGCCGACCCGGAGCATTTCGCCACCGACCCGACGCTGGCCTGGGGCTTCTACGGTCATCGCCTCGACCTTTACCGCCGCACGGTGCCTCATATCGGGTTCGACATTCTGCGTCGCTGGAACAAGCGGCTCGCGGATGGCGTACGCGTGTTCACGTCGAACGTCGACGGCCAGTTCCAGCGCGCCGGGTTCGCCCAGGTCGCCGAGGTTCATGGATCGATCCACCGTCTGCAGTGCGTTCGGCCCTGCAGCGGCGACGCCTGGCCCGCGGACGGCGTCGAGATCGACGTCGACGAGCGCACGATGCGCGCCATCGGCCCGCTCCCCCGTTGTCCGCGCTGCGACGCGCTCGCCCGGCCGAACATCCTGATGTTCGGCGACGGCAGTTGGCTGCCGAGGCCGAGCAAGGCGGCCATGGGCGAGCTGGCGACCTGGCAGCGCGAGGTCCTCGAACGGCAGACCTCGACGGGCGAGGGCCGACTGGTCGTCGTCGAGCTCGGCGCCGGCACCGCCGTCCCCACCGTGCGCCTGCGCGCGGAACGTGTCGCCGACGCAGCCGACGCAGCGGATGCAGCTCACGCTGCGACGGCCGGTGGCCGGGCCATTCCTGGCAGCCGGCCCGGGTCGCTGATCCGGATCAACACCACCGAGGCGGCCGTCCAGCCTGGCACCGGCGTCTCGCTCCCCATGGGCGCTCTCGCCGCCCTCACCGCTCTCGACGCCCGCCTGGCCTGAGCGATTGGCCCGACATGGGCCGGCGCCCGTCGGCGGACCGCCGGGCTGATCCACGCGGTCGGATTCGCCGGACGGCCGGTTGGGTAGCAGCGTGCGGTGACGATGATTTCGGCTGCCGCCCCGAAAGGACCGACCGCGTTCGTCCTGGGTGGCGGCGGGGTGCTCGGCGCCGCCGAGGTCGGCATGCTCGGCGCGCTGCTGGACGCGGGCATCCGGCCGGATCTGATCGTCGGGACGTCGGTCGGGGCCATCAACGGCGCCGCGGTCGCCGCCAAGCCCACGACCGAGGCGATCGAGCAGCTGACCGAGCTGTGGTCCGATCTGGGCCGTTCCGACGTGTTCGCAGGCGGCCCGGCGAAACAGTTGGCAACGGTCGTCCAGCACGGCTACCTGCACTCGAACGCCCCCCTGCGGCGGATGCTGCATTCACATCTCGTGGCCACGTTCGAGGAGCTGCCCGTGCGCTTCCAGTGCGTGGCCGCCAGCATCGAGCGGGCGGCGGCGCGCTGGTTCGACCGGGGGCCGCTGGTCGAGGCGGTGCTGGCGTCCTGTGCCGTGCCGGCGCTGCTCCCGCCGGTGAAGATCGGCGACGAGCACTACGTGGACGGCGGCATCATCGACAGCACCCCGGCCGGGCGGGCGGTGGCCCTCGGCGCGCGGACGGTCTACGTGCTGCACGTCGGCCGGATCGAACGGCCGCTGCGGCCGGGCCGCTGGCCGTGGGAGGCGGGACTGGTCGCCTTCGAGATCGCCCGCCGCCGCGGCTTCGCCGACGCCATGGCCAGCCTGCCCGAAGGGGTGACGGTGCACGTCCTGCCGGTCGGGGACGACAACGGGGCGCCGTTGCTCGGACTGCGCTACCGGTCGGCGGCCGGGATGCGCCGCCGGATCGAACGGGCCCGCCAGGCCACCGCCGAATATCTCGAACGGGCTGAAACCAAGGTCCTGCACGCCCCGAGCGGACCGGGCCGGCAGGCCGGGCCAGGCGGACCACACACGCCGGGCGTTCCCGAAGTGCCGGGCGTTCCCGAAGTGCCGGGCAAGCAGGGAGCGCCGGGCGAGCAGGGTATGCCGGGCGAGCAGGGTGTGCCGGGCGAGCAGGGTGTGCCGGGCGAGCAGGGTGTGCCGGGTGGCGCCAGGTGAGGGTGCCGCCGATCGCCGTTCGCCGCCTGCTCATCGACCCGCTGTTCGTTCCGGTCGCGGTCGCGGCGGCGGGCCTCGGCGTCGTGGTGACCGTGCTCGGGCTGGCCGGCGCGCCGGTCGACCGGCGGCTGCGGCTGAGCCGGGTCGCCGCCCTCGGCGCGACGTACCTCGCCGCCGAGGCCGTGGTGGTCGTCGCCGGCTTCGGGTTGTGGCTGGTCCGGCCACTGCTGCGGTCTCGATGGAACCGGGCTCATCTGGCCCTGCTGCGGGGAATGCTGCGGCTGCTCGTCGCGGCGGCCGGGCGGTTGACGCGGTTCCGGCTGGTCGTGCACGAGCCGCCCGCGGGGACATTCGAGTGCGGTGGCCGCCCCGTGCTGGTGGCGAGCCGCCATGCCGGCGCCGGGGACTCGTTCGCGCTCGTGCACCTGGTGCTCAACCGCTACCGGCGCACGCCGCGGGTGGTCCTGCTCGCCAGCCTTCAGCTCGACCCGGGGATCGACATCCTGCTGGGCCGGCTCGGGGCGTGTTTCCTGCGCAACGACGGTGCCGACGCGACGGCGGTGGCCCGGGTCAACGCGCTCGCGACCCAGCTGACCAGCCGGGACGCCCTGGTCATCTTCCCCGAGGGCGCGAACTTCACGGCCAGGCGCCGCCGCCGCGTGATCCTCGGCTTGCGCCGCCGAGGGCAGAACCGGCGGGCCCGGGTCGCCGAGGACCTCACCCACGTGCTCCCGCCGCGACCTGCCGGTGTGCTCGCCGCGCTCGACGCGGGAACCGTCGCCGGGACGGTCGTCGTCGCCCACACGGGCCTGGACCAGCTGACGACACTGGGCAGGATCTGGCAGGCCCTGCCGCTGGCGGCGCCGATGGAGGTGCGCTGGTGGTGGTTTCCGGTCGACGAGCTGCCCGCGGTGGGCGAGGAACGCGCGGACTGGCTGACCATGCACTGGGCGGTGGTGGACGCCTGGATCGACGCGCGCCGCCCGGCCAGCGCCCAGCCGGCCCAGGCCTAACCCGTCCGGCAGGCCGGTGACCAGCATGATCTGGTGGATGTTTCAGGGCTATAGCGTCGAAACATCCACCAGATCATGGACAGCGGCAGGCGGTGGCGCACGCCGACCGGCAGGGTGGCTAGGCCGGCCAGCAGGAACGACCAGGGCGACGCCGCCGGCGTGTCGCGGTGGCGGCGTAGGGCACCTGCGCGCCGCAGCCCGCCCGCACCGTGCGCGGCGCGTCGCCGACGAGCCCGAACACCGACGCCGTCACCGAGCGGGTGCCGGCGCTGGTGTTCGGCACCGCCCACTCGACATGCACATGCGGATCGTCCAGGTCTCTTCTTGTCTCTCCTTTCTTCTTTCCTGGGCCAACGCGACGGCGGCCAGCGGGACACCGCGAACAGGACGATTACCGTCAGGCAGACTTGAGGGGTGGAGGACGATGATCCGTACCGCTGGCTCGAGGATGTCACCGGCGAATCCGCGCTCGCCTGGGTGCGGGAGCGCAACGCCGAGGCATTCGCCGAACTCACCCGGTCCGCGGGGTTCGCCGCGCTGCGGGCGGAGATCCGCGAGGTGCTCGACGCGGACGACCGGATTCCGTACCCGGTCACGCGAGGCCAGTATCTATACAACTTCTGGCGCGACGCGACTCATCCGCGCGGCCTGTGGCGGCGCACGTCGCTCGCGTCCTACCGCGAGGCCGCGCCGGACTGGGAGGTCGTGCTCGACGTCGACGCGCTCGCCGACGTCGAGGGCGAGAACTGGGTCTGGCACGGCGCCGGGGTGCTGCGGCCCGACCACCGGCTGGCGCTCGTCATGCTGTCCCGCGGCGGCGCGGACGCGAGCGTCGTCCGCGAGTTCGACATGGTCACGAAGTCGTTCGTGGACGGCGGGTTCTTCCTGCCCGAAGCCAAGAGCTCGGTCGGCTGGATCGACGAGAACCGGGTCTACGTCGGCACCGACTTCGCCGAGGGCTCGCTGACGACGTCCGGCTATCCACGCGTGGTCAAGGAATGGCGGCGCGGCACGCCACTCGACGACGCCGTCACGGTCTTCGAGGGCGAGCTGGAGGACGTCTCGGTCGACGCCTCCCACGACCCGACCGAGGATTTCGAGCGCGACTTCGTCTACCGGAGCGTCGACTTCTACCGCACCCTGATGTATCTGCGCACCCCGACCGGGCTGGTCCGTGTCGAGGTCCCGGACGACGCGGAGACCTCGGTCCACCGGGAGTGGCTGCTCGTCACCCCTCGGACGGAGTGGTCCGTCGGCGAGCGGGTCTTTCCGGCAGGCACCCTGCTCGCGGCCGATTTCGACGCGTTCCTCGCCGGGCGGCGAGAGCTCGAGGTTCTCTTCGAACCAGACGAGCACACCTCGCTCGCCTATCACGCGTGGACCCGCAATCACCTGATCGTCGCGACGCTGCGGGACGTGCAGAGCCGGTTCACCGTGCTCACCCCGACGGCAGCGGGCTGGACGACGGCACCGCTGGCCGACCTGCCGGACGCCGGCTCGGCCGACATCTGCGACACCAACCCCGACGTCGACGACGAGTACTACCTCAGCGCCAGCGGCTACCTCCAGCCGGCGACGCTGTACCGCGGCGAGATCGGCGCACAGCCGGAGATCCTCAAGCAGGCGCCCGCGTTCTTCCCGACCGACGGCTGCACCGTCGACCAGTATTTCGCCGTGTCCGACGACGGCACCCGCATCCCGTACTTCGTCGTCGGCACCGGAAGGCCCGGGCCGACGCTCCTCTACGGATATGGCGGCTTCGAGGTGTCGCTCACCCCCGGCTACAGCGGCACCATCGGCCGCGCCTGGCTGGCGCGCGGCGGCACCTACGCCGTCGCCAACATCCGCGGCGGCGGGGAGTACGGCCCGGACTGGCATCAGTCGGTCATCCGGGAGAACCGGCTGCGGGTCTATGAGGACTTCGCCGCCGTGGCCAGGGACCTCGTCAGCCGGGGGGTCACGACGCCGGCCCAGCTCGGCATCGAGGGCGGCTCCAACGGCGGCCTGCTCATGGGCGTCATGCTGACCCGTTATCCGGAGCTGTTCGGCGCCATCGTCTGCTCGGTGCCGCTGCTGGACATGCGCCGCTACCACCAGCTGCTGGCCGGGGCCTCGTGGGTGGCCGAGTACGGCGACCCCGACGACCCCGACGACTGGGCCTTCATCAAGGAGTACTCCCCGTACCAGAACGTCCGCGCCGGCCGCCCCTATCCACCGATCTTCATCACGACGTCGACCCGCGACGACCGGGTCCACCCCGGGCATGCCCGCAAGATGGTCGCGCGCCTCGGGGAGCTCGGCTACGACGTCCGTTACTACGAGAACATCGAAGGCGGCCACGGTGGCGCCGCCGACAACGAGCAGCTGGCCCACAAGTCTGCCCTGACCTACGAGTTCCTCTGGCGCACTCTCGGCCGCGGCGCGACCGTTGTCGGCTAACCGGCTAACCGGCTAACCGGCTAACCGGCTGCCCGACCGTTGCCGGCTGGCCGGCCAGCCGGCAACGGTCGCGGTGGGGACCGGCAGGCGCAGGTTGTCCGCGATGGTGCCATCGAACATCGCCGATCGCCATATCCGGCGAGGTCACAAGGGACGGCGCAGGTCGAGTCGCAGGCGCGCGTCCGGTTCGCCGCCAGTTCGGCCTCCGCGTATTGATCGATCACGGATCAACCGATCGATCGCACATCAATAGGAAATGTGATGCCGGGCACGTATCGATAGATAGGCCGCCCGAAATGTCAGACAGGGCCAGCCGGGCAGCCGGATTCCACGTCGTTGTGTATCAGTTTGAAATCCACCGGTCGACCAACTTCCACTAGTTTTCTCGGTACACCTTGGCAGAGTGTTGGCCAGCTGTGGCATTGCCTGTGCAAAGGCTTCTGCACCGGCGTACTGTCCACAGACAGATCGCTACGACGAAGTGGTGGTCAGGCCCGCCGAAGCTTTCGGCGCGCACGACGGGTCCGGGCGAAGGCGGGGATTCAATCCCCGCTTTCCCTGCCTTGGGAGACACGCATGTTCGTTGTCGGCTGCCTCGCCCTGACGGCCCTGGTCCTGGCAGCCGTCGCCGCCGCCGGCTCGCTCACCATCGCCCGTCAGACACGGCAAACCGCCGAGATGACCCGCTTCCTGGCTGCCATCCCGCGCCGCTGTCCCGACTGCGGTTTCGACTGCGGTTTCGACTGGGATGACAGCCGCGCACTGCCCGGCCCATGCTCGTCGACGCACCGGTCCATGGCGTCCCTGCTACTGCCCTCCGATATTGCGTGAGATCGCCTGGTGGCGCTCTCACCCCGTTGTCGTAGACACGTTTTTCCACGCGAGGAACGTTGTGCTTCCACTCGAGAAATGCCGCGTCCCACCCTACCGGACGGCGGCGCACACATTTCAGCACCATAAGTACATCTCCAGCAGCCACTCGTCGTAGATCTTGGCCCACGTGCCGTTCTGCTCGGCCGCCGCGAGCACGCCGTTGACGAACCGAGTGAGATCCGGACGCAGCTTGCTCACCGCCGCGGCCACCGGCACATCGTCGGGGCCCCTGCCGACAATCGCGGTCTCCGGGTCCTGGGCGGCCATTCCCGACCAGCACGGTCTCGTCGTTCACCACACCGTCGACGGCGCCGTCCTGCAAGGCCACCAGGCAGTCGGTGACGTTGGCGACCGGGACCGGGATGGGATGCGACGGCGCGTCGACGATCCGTTGGATCGACGTGGTGCCGCTGGCCGCGCAGACCCGGCGGCCACCGAGGTCCTCAAGTCCATGGAATGCCGAGCCGCGCTGGACGAGGACCGCCTTGGCGGTGACGTCGTAGACGGATGAGAAGTCCACCTGAGCGAGCCGGTCGCAGGTGATGCGGCCGGCGGTCGCGGGCTCGCGGTCAGGTCCACGCACTGCGGCGACGCCGTGGGCGGCGCAGGTTTTCCCTACTATATCCTATGACAGCCGACAAGCGGTGATGATTCGCCTATTTGGGGCTGCCTGGCCGAGAAACGTGCCAGTAACGGATAGACGGGGGAGATTCGTGGTCGGAGGTCTTCGTCTTTGGCGCCATAGGGCTCCGCTGGGAGCCGGCACCAGGCACCACCCGTCGCGATGACGGTCACGCCGCCGGCATCCGGGACAGTTCCCGACACATGGGAGGCCGACGCACGGGCGGCCGAGCAGTCGCCGCCCGACGACGGAAGGCGCTCCTCGCGGTCCACGCAAGCGCCCCGAGCCGCGCGGACGCCCCGAACGGCTCTGGCGGCTCGGCTGGCGGCGGGTCTCGCGGAGCGGGTTCGACGCCTGCCCGGTCTTGCCTGGGCCCGCTGGGCCCGGCTCGACACGCCGGGATACGCCGTCCTGGCCGTGGCGCTCGGCGCGTTCGCGGGCAGCCTTGTCCTTCATGGGGTCCTCTTCCCGCAGGGCTCCGGAGACGCCGACGAGGCCGCGTACGTCATGCAGGCGCGCATGCTGCTGGACGGGCGGCTCACCCTCGACGCTCGCCAGGTAGAGCCTTTCTTCCAGCCGTGGCTGACCGGCGTACATGGGAACCACGTGTTCACCAAGTACCTGCCCGGCTGGCCGGCGCTGCTCGCCCTCTCCCAGGCTCTGTTCGGCACGATGGCCGTGGCGCCCGCCGCGGTCGCCGCCTGCTGGGTCATCGGCGCTTATCTGCTTGCGCGTGAGCTGTTCGACGATGGTTGGACAGCGCTGGTCGCTGCCGGGTTTCTGGCTCTCTCGCCGCTCTTCCTGCTGCATACAGTGCTTCCGCTCGCCTATGCCTGCTGCGCGGCCGTACTTACGCTCGCGACCGCGCTTCTGCTGCGCGGGGCGCGCACCGGTGCGCGTGGCGCGCTGACTGGCGGCGGCGCGCTCGTCGGATTCGGGCTGCTCATCCGGCCGTTCGACACCGTCCTCGTCGCGCTGCCGCTGGCGGCCTTCGTGGCCGTGCGGCAGCGTCGGACGCCTCGAAGGCTCCTGACGCAGGTGGGCTGGACCGCGCTCGGAGCAGCGCCACTCGTTGCCGTGCTGCTGGCCTACTGCTGGTACGTGACGGGGTCGCCGCTTCGCCTGCCGCTGTCAGCTTCCGACCCGCTCGACACGTTCGGGTTCGGTCCGAGGCGCATCATGCCCACGGAGCCGAGCTTCCCGTTCACGCGCAGGATGGCCCTCCAAGCGCTGATAGATACCGTTCAGGCAGGTCCGAGCTGGTACTTCGGCGGGTTGGGCCTGATCTCGCTGGCAGCCGTCGGTCTGGTCGCCAGACGGCGCCGCGCGGAGCGTCTGCTGCTCCTCGCGACGACCGTGACGGTCCTAGTCGGCTACACCTTCTGGTGGGGTTCGGCCTTCGTCATGCCGGGTCTGCGTAACGGACTCGGCCCGCACTACCATCTGGCCGGATTCACCCCGGTCGTCATCCTCGCCGCGTCCGGAGCGCGATCGCTCTGGACGTTGCTGCCGACCTCGCGGCCGCGGGACGGTCGACCGCCACGGGGCAGTCAGCCGCCGCGGAACGGCCTGCCCACCCCGAACGCGCCGCGGGTGGCGAGGCTCGTGCGGCCCACCGCGCTGGTGCTCACCGCCGCCGGGTTCGCGACGCTCACGGTGCCCACCCTTGGTCCCAGGATCGACGGGCAGCGCTACGTCAAATCGGTCAACTCCGCCCTGGACGCGCTCATCCCCAAGGATCTTCCAGGCCCCGCGCTCGTCGTGGTCACCCCGGGCCAGCCGAGCCGGTACACCCAGATCCCGTACCAGACGCTGCGCAACCCCCCCGGCCTGGACGGGCCGATCGTCTACGCCGCGGATGTCGGTCCCGAAACGGCCGCCCTTCCGGACCGGATGCCCGACCGGACGATCTACCGGCTACGCCCGGACGAAATCGCCGATCCGGCGGTCTGGGGCAGCCCTCGGGGCTCGTTCGTGCCCCTGCGTCAGACCACCGGAACCCGGATCGAAGTCCGCGTCACCGTCCAGCCACCGGCTTCCACTGCTTCCACCGCTTCGGCCGGTGCGGCCGGTGCGGCCGCCGGCAGCACGGGGGTAGGTAGTACGGGCGTGAACAGTACAGGCGTAGGCCGTGCGGGCGTGGACCGTGCGGACGAGAAGAGCCCAAGCGCCGACGGCTCCAACGGAGCGCGGATCTACATCCGGCTGGGCAGCGAGGTCCGCTCCCTGGACCTGTCCGCCCTGAGTGCGGAGACGGCCGCGGGCACCGTCCCTGGCACCGTCACCCATACCTTCGTTCTCACCACCGGGTCCGCAACCGGGCCGGACGAGATCGCCGCCGAAGGCCAGTCGTTGCCAGCGGAACTCGTCGTCGGGTTCACCGCGGGCGCAGGTTCTGGCGTCGCCGGCTGGGAAGACCGTATTCCTCTCGTCCGACGCCCGGCAGGCGACCTCTCTCTGCTCACACCGGGCCTTGGCTGGCGTCGCCTGCCCGCCATTCCGCCCAGCGCCGAGTCGGCCTGGGTCGCCGCGCCGGTACGGCCGGCACTCGACGTCGCGGTCACCAGCCGCTGAGCGACCAGGACCAGGCTGGTCGTCAGGGCGGTACCGGTCGCAACAATGCCGGTCGAAATGGAGACGGCGATGCTGGGCCGCCTGCGATAGTGCGAATCGTGCATTCCGACCAGCGCCGAAGGCCTCCCGACGAGACGGCGCGCGGCGCGTTGCGCTGGCCACTGGGCCTTCATGTCACCGTCGTCGTCCTGGCGGCGGCCGCGACGGCGATCGCGGTTCTGGCACTGCTGTGGCTGGTGTTGGGAACACCTCGGGTGCGAACGGCCGGCGGTCTCAGCCCCGGTGACACCTACGAGGTCATCAAGATCGCGCTGACCAGCGTCGGCGGCGTCGGCGGCGTGGTGGCCCTGGTGGTCGCCTATCGTCGCCAGCATCTCGGCGAGGTCGCCGAGGCCCGTGAGCACAGCCGGGTCCTGATCGAACGGTTCGGCGCCGCGGCCACACAGCTGGGAGCCGAGCAGCCCGCGGTCCGGGTAGCCGGCGCCCACGCGATGGCGCGCCTCGCCGACGAGTGGCCGCAGGAACGGCAGATGTGCATCGACGCACTGTGCGGCTACCTGAGAATGCCCTTTCCCCCCGACGCGCCGAATGACGATCAGGCGCTGGTGGCATGGCGGCGGGAGCGGGAGGTTCGCCTGACGGTCCTGCGGCTCATCGGTGGCCATCTACGTGACGGCTCGGCCAGCTCCTGGCAGGGCTACGACCTCGACTTCACCGGCGCGGTCCTCGACGAGGCGGACTTCCGCGGCGCCCGCTTCACCGGCGGCGACATCGTCTTCATCAAGACGATCTTCGTCGGGCGCGACCGGAACCAGATCGTCTTCGACGAGGCCGAGTTCGCGGAGGGCAGCAGCGTCTACTTCCGCCTGGCCGAGTTCCGCAGTGGGCACGTCCGGTTCAACAGGGCCACCTTCGGCGGCGGCTGGGTCACCTTCGACAGCGCCCGGTTCGCCGGAACGGAGGTGGCATTCCGGGAGGCCGCCTTCACCGCCGGCGAGGTCCTCTTCGAGGACGCCGACTTCTCGGATGGTCGCCTCGACTTCACCGGCGCCACTTTCACGGGCGCCATGGTGAACTTCGGTGCGCACCATCTCCCGTCGGTCTACACGACCGTTCCGCCCGCACACTTCACCGGCGGCACCGTCGACTTCTCGCAGGCAGCCGACTTCACCCGGCCGCCGAGGTTCGGCCTGCGGGCGGCACCCGCAGGCCTCCTGCTCCCCGTCGGCACCGATATCTCGGAACTGCCCTGAGGCCGTTCCTCTCGGCCTGCCGGGCTACCTTGGGCGGGTTTCGGAGGCCGATATCTGCATCGGCTGCGGTGTGAGCACGGAGCCAGTCTTCTCGTTGGTTCCGGGACGTCCGGAGGACGAATACTCAGCGGCGCAGGCCCGCGGCGAGGGCCGCCGTGGCGGTCGAGCGGTCGGGCTCGCCACGGGCGGTAACGCCTGGTTGCCGCGCCGGCACGTTTTGCGGCGACCCGGGACCTGGCGCGACCCTGTAGGAGCGAGTCGCGCACAGCGGTGCCGACCTGGTCGACACCGGCGAGCACGAGGAGGACACGAGGGGGAGGAGCGCTTCATGTCGGCACAGGTGCTCACGCTGGCAGGCGAGCGGCAGACGCTTTCGGACGAGACGATCGAGGAGATCCGCTCGATCTTCCGGGGGAAGGTTCTGACCTCGGACGACGTCGGGTACGACGAGACACGGGTCATCCAGAACGCGATGCTCGACCGTAGACCAGGCCTCATCGTCCGCTGCACCGGGACCGCCGACGTCGTCGACGCCGTCAAGCTTGCCACGGACAGGGACCTTCTCGTCGCTGTCCGGGGCGGCGGTCACAGCATCGCCGGGACCTGCACGGCCGACGACGTTCTGATGATCGATCTGTCGGCGATGCGGGGTGTCTGGGTCGACCCGGAACAGCGAAGTGTGCGCGTCGCCGGCGGCGCGACCTGGGGTGACGTCGACCGCGAGACGCAGCTGTACGGGCTCGCGGTACCCGGTGGGGTCGTGTCGACCACAGGTGTCGCCGGTCTTACGCTCGGGGGCGGAATTGGCTGGCTGCACCGCAAGTACGGACTGGCCTGCGACGCATTGCGCACCGCCGAAGTCGTGACAGCCCGTGGTGACATCGTGCGATGCAGCGCGTCGGAGCGCGAGGACCTGTTCTGGGCGCTACGCGGCGGCGGCGGCAACTTCGGCGTAGTGGTGTCCTTCGAGTTCGAGGCCTACCCGCTCGGTCCGACCGTCTGGAGCGGCCTGGTCGTTCACCCGATCGACGCCGCCGCCGAGGTGCTCCCCCGCTGGCGGGACTGGACGTCCACGGTCCCCGACGAAATCACCAGCCGCGCCATGTTCTGGTCGTTGCCGGCGGTGCCAGAATTCCCGCCCGCTGTGCACAACCGCGATGTGTTCATCACGGCCGCCCTCTACGCGGGCGACCCTGACGAGGGCCGACGGGCGTGCCGGGAGCTTGCCGAGCTGGGCAGGCCGCTTGCCGACATGAGCAGCGCCCTGCCGTACCGGACGGCGCAGTCCGCCCTCGACCCGCTCTTCCCGAAGGGCGAGCTGCAGAGCTACTGGAAGTCCGTCTACCTGGACCGCCTCGACGAGGACGCGACCGCGTTCGTGGTCCGCGTCGGCCAGCACCGCTCGCACCCGAAGACCTTGGTGCACGCGCCTCTCCTGGGCGGCGCCATGTCGCGAGTCGGCGCGACGGAAACCGCGTTCGGCGATCGCAGCGCCCGGTACATCCTGAGCCTCGACGGAAACTGGCTGGACCCGGCCGACAACGACGCCAACATCGGCTGGGTGCGCAATGCCTACAGTGAGGCCGTCACGCTGCGGGCCGCCTCGGGCACCTACCTGAACTTCGGCGGAGACGCCGATCTCGACGACGCCGACCGGGCCCGGGCCTGGGGGCGGAACCTCCAACGCCTGCGGCAGGTCAAGCGCAGCTACGACCCGGAGAATCGCTTCCGGCTCAACCCCAACATTCCCCCCGCCGAGAGCTGAGCCGACGCCTCGGAATGCCGGTCGGAATGGCGGTCGCCGATCACAGCGCAGGCGGGTCGACGTCGCAGTCCAGCCGGACACTGGCAACGAGCTGGCGGCACATCGGGTGCTCGACCGGGCGGGTGGGGTCACCCGGACGCGGCGTAGGCGTTCACGGGGCCGGTCACCGCCAGCCGCACCCGCGCGCCGGGGCTCGGGAGCTGGTCGCCCGGGACCCTGGCCGTCACGGTCAGGCCGGAGTGGGCAAGTCGGAGCTGGACCGTCGCGTCGTGGCCGAAGTACCGGATCTCGGTGACCACGCCGACCAGGACGCCATTGCTGCCGTTGCCGGCGCCGGTGCCGGTGCCGGTGCCGTTGGCGGCGCCGTCCGCCGGGCCGAGGAGCCTGATCTGCTCCGGCCGGACGAGCACCCGCGCCTCGCCCTCGGCGGCGCCGGCGGCGACTGGCAGCGTGCCGAGGTCGCAGGACGCGGTGAGCCCGGTGACGACGGCCGGCACGAAGACAGCCGCGCCGACGAACGCCGCCACGACCGGGTCGCCGGGCACCGAGTAGACATCCCGCGGCGGGCCTACCTGCGCGATCCGGCCATCGGCCATCACGGCGACCTGGTCCGCGAGCGACAGCGCCTCGTTCTGGTCGTGGGTGACCAGCAACGCGGTCGTCCCGTTCGCGCGCAGGGCCTCGACCACCGCGGCGGCGGTGCTCAGGCGCAGCCCGGCGTCCAGGGACGAGAACGGCTCGTCGAGCAGCACCAGGGAGGGCTGGGGCGCCAGGGCTCGGGCCAGCGCGACCCGCTGCTGCTGGCCGCCGGAGAGCTGGTGCGGGAACCGGTGGGCCAGGTCGGCGTTCAGGCCGACGAGGTCGAGCAGCTCCGCGGCGCGCTGGCCGTCCCGCCGTTCGGCGCGCGGCAATCCGAACCCGATGTTGCCCGCGACGTCGAGGTGCGGGAACAGCGCACCCTCCTGCGGGACGTAGCCGACGCGTCGGCGCTGGGCGGGGACGCTGTGGCCGGGGCCGAACACCTGCTTCCCGCCGAGCTCGATCGTCCCCGCGTCGGGGTCGCCGAATCCCGCCACCAGCCGCAGCAGGGTGGTCTTGCCGCAGCCCGACGGCCCGAGTACGGCGGTGACGCCGCCGTCGGCGACATGCAGGTCGACGCCGGCGAGCGCGGCCGTCGTGCCGAACCGCTTGGTCACCTGACTGACGGTGAGCGCTGTCATGGGCCTCTCCGGACCGATCGGGTGAGCAGGACCGTCGCAGGGGTCGACAGCACTACCATGAGCGCCGCGTACGGGGCGGCCGCGCCGTAGTCGATGTCGTTCGTCTTGCTCCAGAACTCGGTCGCCAGCGTCTGGGTACCGGTCGGCGCCAGCAGCAGCGTGGCGGTGAGCTCGGTGACCACTGCGAGGAAGACGAGGATCGCGCCGGCTCCGATGCCCGGCGCGATCAATGGGAGGGTGACGCGCCGCCAGGCTCGCATCGGGGAGTTCCCGAGCGCGAGCGCGACGTCGTCGAGGACCGGCGGTGCCTGCGCGATCGCGGCCCGCGCCGCGACCATGGCCCTGGGCAGGAACATGATCGCATATGCAATGATCAGGAGCGTGGTGGTCTGGTACGCCGCCGGCAGCACGCGCAGGGAGAGGGTGACGAGCGCGAGCGCGACCACGATTCCCGGCAGCGCATTCGCCGTGTAGGTGCTGCGTTCGAGGAGCGTGGCGACCCGGCCGGGGTGGCGCACCGCGAGCCAGGCGACCGGGGCCGCGAGCGCGACCGTCGCCAGCGCGCCAGCGAGGCCCAGGCCCGCCGCGCTCCCCGTCGCCGTGGCCAGCTCGCCGACAGGGAACGCCGTCGAGGCGCCGGCCACCAGCCAGCGGATGATGCTGGCGAAGGGGACACCGAGCGCCAGCGCGACGACTGCGCCGAGACCGGCCAGCGCGGGGACGGTGAACCACCCGAGCCGGGCGGGTACGGCGGCCCGGCTGACACCGGAGCCGAGCCGGGCGTAGCGCTGCCGGCCTCGTAGGGCCAGTTCCGTCACGACCAGCACCCCGCAGTACACCACCAGCACACCGGCGAGCATGTTCGCCGCCGGGCCGTTGAACGACGAGCGGTACTGGTCGTAGATCGCCGTGGTGAACGTCGGGAACCGCAGCATCTGCAGGGCGCCGAACTCGGCGAGCAGGTGCAGGCCCACCAGCAGTGACCCGCCGAGGATGGCCGGCCGCAGCTGCGGGAGCACGACCCTGGCAAACGTCCGCCACGGGCCGAACCCGAGCGAGCGGGCCGACTCCTCCAGCGCCGGGTCGAGTCCACGCAGCGTGGCGCCGACCGGGAGGTAGACCAGCGGGTAGTACGCGAGCACGACGATCAGAAGCGCGCCCCGGTAACCCTCGACGGCCGAGGTCAGCGAGACCCACCCGTAGCTGACGACGAACGCCGGTACCGCGAGCGGGGCGGCGAGCAGCACGTGCCACACCCGCCGCAGCGGCAGGTCCGTCCGTTCCACCAGCCACGCGGCCGCGGTGCCCAGCACGGCGCTCGCGACCATGCCACCGGCCACCAACTTGGTGGTGTTGACGAGCAGGTCGCCGACCCTGGGCCGGACGAGCAGCCGCCAGGCCTCCGACCATCCCACGTCGATCGTGTACCCGATGATGAACAGCAGCGGAATCGCCGCCAGCAGGGCGACGAGCAGGCAGACCAGGAGCAGCGGGCGCGGGTACGCCGTGGCCGTGGCGTTCCGCCGCTGCGCTCCCGCCGCCGTCGGCAGGCTGCTCAGAGCAGGCCCGCTTTCTGCATCAGCTCGACGACCTTCGGGCCGTTGAGGCTTCCGACGTCGATGGTCGGCGCGTCGAGATCCGCCAGCGGGGTCAGCGGCGGATTGGTAGGAACCTTGTCTGACACGGCGTACTCGAGGGCGCCGCTGTCGACCATGACCTTCTGTCCGGCCTCGCTGGTGAGGAAGCTGACGAACCGCTGCGCCTCGGCCTGCTGGTCGCTGGCCGCGAGCACGCCAACTCCGGAGACGCTGATGAACGCGCCGGCGTCGTGGTTCTTGAAGAAGTGCAACTTGACGTTCTTGCTGTTCTGGCCCGACTCAGCCTGGTCCTGGTACCAGTAGTAGTGGTAGATCACGGCCGCCGGCACCTGGCCGGCGTTCACCGCGCGCATCGCGGCGATGTTGTTGTCGTAGATCTTCGCGTTGCGGTCGAGGCCGGCGAGCCAGTCGGTCGTGGCCTGCTCGCCCTCCACGGCGAGCACGGCGCTGACGATGGCCTGGAAGTCCGCGCCGCCTGCCGCGACGCCGACCCGCCCCTGCCATTCGGGCTTCGCCAGATCCATGATCGATGCGGGCACCTGGTCCTCGGTGACCTTGCTGGGGTTGTAGATGAACACGGTCGACCGGGCGGCGAAGCCGGTCCAGTTCCCGGTGGTCGGGACATACTGGTCGGGCACCTGGCTGATGGTCGCCGCGTCGAGTTTGCTGAACCCGCCGGCGCGGTCGACAAGCGTCATCGCCGGCGAGTTCTCGGTGGCAAAGATGTCCGCCGGCGAGCTGTCACCCTCCTGGACGATCTGGTTGGCCAGCTCGGTGTCACCGCCGGACCGCATCTCGACCTTGATGCCGGTCTCCTTCGTGAAGGCGTCGATCATTACCTGCATCAGGTCCCGGTGCTGCGCGTTGTACAGAGTGAGCGTCTTTCCGTCACCCCCACACGCGGACAGACCCGCCGTCAGGGTGGCCGCCGCCAGCACGGCCGCTATCAGTCCGGCTTTACGCATGAAGCTCCTTCGTCCTCACTAACACGTCGAACCTGAACGAACAGCTACAAATGTGTAGAAGCTACGTCAACCATCCCCGTCTTCGACTCCAGGTCGGTGACGTGCCGCGCGGCTGGCGGTGGGACTCGTTGTCCGGCCACCCGGCGCGGACGCGCCGGCGGGCGCGGGCGAACACCACGCAGAGGCTGGACGCACGGGGCCGCGCCCGTCGGCGCGACCCGCGGGAGCAGGCCCCCGGGATCCCCGGCGGCCGGAGCTCCGAACGGACGGGCGGCCGGACGATCGCGCGCGTGACCACCGCCCGCCGGCCGAACAGCGCCGTGACCCCTGACCAGATCTGCCACGCCGCCACGCCGACAGCGAGCGAGGCCAGCAGCGCCAGGACCGGGTGGTCATCCTGCAGGAGAGGGAAGACCCGGAAGTGCGTCAGGTAGATCCAGAGCGAGCTGCTGGCCAGCACGCCGACCAGCCGCCGCAGTGGGCGCGGGCAGCGCACGCTCGACAGCCAGATCACCAGGAGCAGGCCGCCGAGCACGATGTCCTCCCGGCGCGCGTTCTCGAAGAAGCCGGGAATGGTCAGCGCTGCGGCCGCCGTCACGACCACACGTCGCCACACCGTGGTCGCGTCCGCGGCGGCCCAGCCCAACGCGAACAGCCAGAAGACGGCGACCGAGGTCTGCGTGTGCCGCGGCCCGTCCGGCATGTCCACCACCTCGAACCGGGTGAGCAGGCCAACCGCCAGCACACCGATGGCGACGGCGAACGGGAAGCGACGCTGCAACCGGTCCACCGCGGGAATGCTGAACAGGACCGCCAGCACCAGCAGAATCTGGACGAGCGCCTCGATAAACCAGAACTCCCAGGGCGGGCCGGCCAGGTCCGGCCCGAACACGTTGTTGAGCAGCACGATGTTCGCGAGGTGGTGCTTGTCCATGACGATGACGAGCGCCGTGATGAACAGGATGCTCGGGACGGCGATCTGGGCCGTGCTGCGCAGCAGCCCGCGCACCCGCCGCCGTCGCGGCGCCGACGTCAGGTGGAAGCGGGCGAAGTTGTACCCGGCGATGGCGATCAGCAGGTGGGCGCCGCCGAGGAGACCGCCGATCCCGTCGAAGGTGTTCGCGTGCGTCCCGACGATCAGCACGATCGCGACCGCGCGGAGCAGGACGCTGATCTCGACGGAGCCGGCCGGCCCACGGCGTGGCCGCGCCGCCGGGGTCAGGTCCCGCAGCGGGGTGATGTGCCAGCCGGCGGGCAGCTCACCGAGGAGATCCTCCAGCCGCAGCGACAGCTCGACGTAGGACAGCGAGTCGCCGCCAAGGCTCACGAACGTGCTGTCCTCGGTGACGTCGTCGCTGCGCAGCACGTCGGCGAACAGCCGTCGCACGTCGGCCGCGACGTCCGACGGCTCGTGCCCCCGCGCGGGCCGGGCCACGGACCGTGCGGCGGGCTCGGGCGGCGCTGCCGCGCGAGCGATCCGCCGGGCCGCGACGAGGTCCACCTTGCCGTTCGGCAGGCGAGGCAGCGCGTCGACGAGGTGGACCCGCACCGCGTTGTCCGGCAGCCGGTAAGCCCGCGTGACCAGCCCGCGGACAACGGGCGGGTCGGCCGGGCCCGCCACCAGCACGTCGATCGCGGCGTCGTCGGTCACGCAACAGGCGCTCAGGCCATGGCCGGCGAGCGCGTCCTCCACCCGGCGCAGGTCGATACGCAGCCCGAAGATCTTGGCGAACCTGGTCCGCCGTCCCACGATCTCGTACAGACCGTCGTCCGTGCGCCGCGCGATGTCGCCGGTGCGCAGCTCGTCCAGCGTCGGGCCGAGCCCGAGGTCCGCAGCCGAGGTCGCGTAGCCCATCATGACGTTGGGGCCCGTGTACACCAATTCCCCTACGGCGGCCGTCTCGCCGGCACCCGCGAGACTCTCGACGTCGTCCGCGCCGTCCCCGTCCCCGTCCTGGCCGTTGTCGCTGTCGGTGCCGGTGAGCGGCTCGATGCGGAACGACCCGCCCGGGATCGGCACGCCGATCGTGTGCGGGTGGGTCGCGGCGAGGCCCGGCGGCAGGTAGGCCATGCGGGCGGTGGCCTCGGTCTGGCCGTACATCACGACGAGATCCCAGCCGTCGCGCTGCCCGAGCCGGGCATAGTGCCGCACGCGGTCCGGCGCGAGCCGGCCGCCGGCCTGCGTGACGTAACGCAGGTGGGGCAGCGACATCGTGTCGAAACCGACGCGGTCAAGCAGGTCAAACGTGTACGGAACACCTGCGAGCGAGGTGCCCCCGCCTTCCCGGAAGAGGTCCCAGAAACACGGATCGGTCACCGACCGGGAGGTCAGGATCAGGCCGGCCCCGCGTAACAGATGGCTGTGGACGATCGACAGCCCGTAGCAGTAGTACATCGGCAGCGTCGTCGGGGCGCGGTCGTCGGGCCGCAGGTCGAGGTAGGCGGCGATCGACTCGGCGTTGGCCTGCAGGTTCGCATAGGAGAGGCGGACCAGCTTCGGCGAGCCGGTCGAGCCGGACGTGCTGAGCAGGAGCGCGAGGTCGGGGTGCAGCTCGTGAGCGGACCCGGCGCGGCGGCACTCGACCTCGACCGTCGTGCCGGCCGGGCGTACGACGACGTCGGGGTCGTAGGCTGCGACGAGCGACTCGACCGGGCCGGGGCTGTCGCCCGGCACCAGCAGGACCACGTGACCGGCGGACAGCGCCGCGAGGTACACGACGAGCACGTCGACCGAGTTGACCGCGGGCAGCAGCACCAGCCGACGCCCGGCGCCGAGCCGCGCGGCGGCCTGGTCGACGCGCGCCCGCAGCTGCCGGTACGACAGTTCGCCCTCCGCCGTGACCACCGCGGTGCGTTCGCCGTGCCGCTCCAACGCGCACGCGAGGAACACGGTCGAACCCACGACGCGGGGCGGGTCAACGGAGGTCACACCGACACGTTACAAGTTAGGCAAGCCTTCCTTAAGGCGCTTATCGCTGTGATGTCAGCCGCCGGCTCGGTCACGTCCAGCGGCCCGTGAGCCGGCGGCGAGGCCCGTCCCGCGCTGGTGCCGACCGCCGAGGCCGAGGCGCTTGAGGAGCCTGAACCCCAGCCCCAGCCCCAACCACGACCCCAGCCCCAGTCTGAGCCCCAGCCCCAGCCCCACCAGCCGATACTGAACGGGCCGTGTGTGCGCTCGCGGAAAGATCCTTCGTTCTGGAGGATCGGTACCGGCCCGCGTCGGGGCTCCCGTTGACCGGGAGACCGATGTCGGCGGGCCGGCACCGGGCATAGCATCGCCCCGTCCAAGCAGACCGTCCCTGTTCCGGCTGGAGAGCCGACCATGACCGATGATCGTCCCGGGCGGGCCGCCGCCGTCGATCTGACGGTGGCCGGGCGGCACGGCCCGGTCCCGGTGCGCAGCTATCCCGGCAGCCGGGTCGCGACCACACCGCTGGTGTGGCTGCACGGCGGAGGCTTCTCCTACGGCGGGCTGGACATGCCCGAGTCGCACGCGGTCGCCAGCGCGGTCGCCCGCACGGGCCGTCAGGTCACCGCCGTCGACTACCGCCGCGTTCCGCGGTGGAGCTGGGTGCGCGCCCCGAAGCCGGGACCGCTGCCGGGAATCCGGTACCCCGTCCCGCTGGACGACGTCGTCGACGTGCTCGGGGCGGCGATCGCCACCCACGGTGCCGTCGCCCTCGGTGGCGCGAGTGCGGGGGCCTGCCTCGCCGCCGCCGCGGCGTTACGCCTGCACGCGGAGGGCGCCCCGACCCCGACGGCCCTTGTGCTCATGTACGGGACCTTCCACGCCCGGCTGCCGCCGTTCTCCCCCCAGCTGCGCGCACGCCTGCGCGGCCGGCACGCTCTGGCGCAGTTCCGGCCCAGCACCGTCCACCGGATGAACCGCAACTACGCGGGGACGCCGGAGGCGATGAGCGACCCGTTCGCGTTCCCGGGCGGGCACGACGTGCGCGGGCTCCCGCCGGTGCTGTCCGTGGACGCCGACCACGACTCCCTCCGGGCCTCGGGCGACCGGTTCGCCGAGGAGCTGCGCGCCGCCGGCGTGGAGGTCGAGCACCGGATCATGCCCGGGACCCGGCACGGATTCCTCAACAGCCCGTCGACGCCGGGCTTCCGGCCCGCCCTCGAAACGATGACAGCCTGGCTGGACGCCCAGGACTCACGAAACCCCGGCGATTCCCGGGACACCCGAAACTCCCGGGACGGCCGAAGCGGCACGGGGTAGTCTGCTGCCACTTTCGGCCGAGTCGTCAGCGGTTTGTCAGCGGAGATGGACGATATGATCCGTGTCGCCCGCGAGGGCGACCTGCCCGCCCATTTCCACAGATCGTCCAGACTAGCGAAGATGTCTGCGTCTTTACTAGCTAGGGCCGCCGCGAGGTCGAGGATCGCTCCGTGGACCCCGACCAGGTTTGAATCGCCATGGGACGGGCTCTCGTCGATCGGGATCGACTGTCGAGGAACGTTCGCGCGTAGGCAGCTGCCCCGAGCGCTATGGAAGCTTGCGGAATGATATCGGCTGCTGCGTCCGCCAGTGCGCGAAAATAATGTTCTATGTAAATTGGCTCGCGAAGTGACGTGACGACCGTTACGGGATCGGCGCAGCAGTTCGCCGGATCTTTCTTAACGGTCGCCTGTACCTGACGATCGACAGCGCCGCGGCGTTCAGCGCCACCCGCCGCGCCCGCGGGTGCATCTTCTCTACGGGTGTGATGTTGGGCTGATACGTGCATCGGCGGGGATGGCGGCGGAGTGTCGGGACTTCCGTAGACATTCACGGCATCACCGAGTGTTATCTGTGCTGGTCGGTGGCCATCGTGAGGTTTGGTAGGACCACAGACGGGCCAGGGGGTGTTGCGCCGGGTTGGCTGGTTGCCGGCCGAAGTCGGGGATCATGCGCGGTGTTGACCCCATGTCCCCACGCAGGTCGGAGGCCCGGCTGTGGCGGTTTCTGTGTCCGTGACGGTGACGCGGGTGCGCGAGGACGGCAGCACGTCCCCGCTCGACCCCGAGACCGCCACGCTGCTGGCCGGCCCGGTACAGCAGTTCTCCTCGATGATCAGCTGGGCGGTCGACGGCGCGGCCGACGCGGATCACGCCGACCGGGAGGCCATCCTCGGCAAGGAGGGCCGCACGCTGCAGCGAACCCTGCTGCAGACCACGCTCGCGCTGGACACCGCACGCGAGGAACGCGTCAGCCACCTGGTGTCCGCGGCCGGGATCCGGCACGGCGGTGTCGAGCGGGACCACCACCGGGGCCTGATCAGTGTCTTCGGCGAGGTCCGGGCGACGCGGCTGGCCTACCGCAACCGCCGCGAGGAGAACCTCTACCCGGCCGACGCCCGCTGGGCGCTGCCCACCGACAGCTACTCGATGGGGATGCGCGCCCTGGTCGCGTACCACCTCGCCACCGGCGGCTACGGAGGCGCGCAGAAGGTCATCGCGGATCGGACCGGGGTCGTCGTCGGACGGGCCCAACTGTCGATGCTCGCGGGTGACCTGGCCCGCTGGACCGGCGACTTCTACGAGAAGACAGCCCATGACGCCGACGACCTGGCCGCCGGCGACGTGCTGATGATGCAGGCCGACGGCAAAGGCGTCGCCGTGCGCCCCGAGCACCGCGCCGGCGCGCTCCGACGCGACCCACCCCGGGATCAAGAAGATGGCCGAGATCGTCTCCGTTGCCACGTTCACCCCGGCGGTCCGCGCACCGCGCGACATCGCCGCGCCGGCCGCCCGCCGCGCCGAGCACCCCGGACCCGAGGCCCGAGGCACATGGGTCAGCGGGTCGATCACCGAGGACATCCCGGCGGTGATCGGCCGGGCATTCGACGAGGCCGACCGCCGCGACCCGCTCCACGTCCACCAGCGCGTCTTCCTCGTCGACGGCAACAAGCAGCAGATCACCGCCATCGCCGAGCACGCGCGGCAACGCGGGCTGAAGATCCCGATCATCATCGACTACATCCACGCCGCCGAGTACGTCCGCCGGGCCGCCGTCGCCCTTCACCACGGCAAGCCACCCACCGTCGCGAGCGAGTGGGCCGACGGGCAACTGCTGCGTCTCCTGCACGGCCGCGCCAGGCCGGTCGCCGCGACCCTGGCCTCCGTCGCCGCGAGGACCCGCGAGGACCCGCGCACCCGCCACCTCGACCTCGGCGACGTCGACCGGGCCGTGACCTACCTGACCAACAACCACCAGTACATGCGTTACGACCAAGCCCTCGCCCACGGCTGGCCCATCGCCACCGGCATGATCGAGGGCGCCTGCCGCCACGTCGTCGAGGACCGCTTCGGCGTCAGCGGCGCCCAGTGGAGCCTCGACGGAGCGCAGGACATCCTCGACCTCCGCGCCGTCGTCATCAACAACGATCTTGACGCCTACATGGCCTACTACAGGAGCCGGTACCTCGAAGAGCACCAACTCGCCCGCTACGACACCACCAGCATCCCGGACCTCGGCCTCCCCAACTCCTTAACCGCGCCGCCGCGTGATCCTAATAGCCCGGCATGACACGCCTTCAAACAAGACGCACCCGCGCCCGCTGAGCAGACTCGGTTACAGCCGGCCTGTCTGGTGGGTGGCTGCCTGCCCGGGGCGAGGCCGACCGGTTGCGACGGATGGCGCCCGTTTGGTAGGGATAGCCCATGAAGCATGAGGTCGCGGTGGTCATCGGGGTTGGCGGGATGGGTCAGTCGATCGCTCGCCGGATCGGTAGCGGGACCCAGCTGCTGATCGCCGACGTCGATGAGAAGCACGTCGGCGCGGTCGCGACGCAGCTGGAAGGCGAGGGCTACGAGGTTGCCTCCGCCGTGATCGACGTGTCCTCTGCCGGGCCGGTGGCCGCGCTCGCCCAGCAGGCCGCCTCGCTCGGATCCGTGCGGGCCGTGGTGCATACCGCCGGGCTGTCTCCCATACAGGCTCCGGTAAAGGCGATCCTCGCCGTCGACCTGCTGGGTGTCGCACTCGTGCTGGAAGAGTTCGCCGAGGTGATCGCGCCTGGCGGAGCCGGAGTGGTCATTGCCAGCATGGCCGGCGCCCTCAGCCCACCGTTTCCCCCAGAGGTCGCCCGTCAGCTCGCCACGACGCCGGCGAGCGAGCTGCTGGCGCTCCCGGTGGCCAGCGCGGACCAGTTCACCAGCGGTAGCCAGGCCTACGGCTTCGCCAAGCGCGCGAACCAGGTCCGCGTGCAGGCTGCCAGCGTTGCCTGGGGCGCCCGCGGTGCGCGGATCAACTCGATCAGCCCGGGCACGATCGCCACCCCGATGAACGCGGCGGAGCTCGCCGGCGAGCACGGCGAGCTCATGCGCATGATGGTGGACGCCTCCAACGCCCGCCGCCTCGGCACACCCAACGAGATTTCCGCCGCGGTCGAGTTCCTGCTCAGCCCGGCTGCGGCCTTCATCTCCGGCACCGACCTGCTCGTCGACGGCGGCGTCACCGCCGCGTTTCACACCGGAGCACTCGACGCGCTTCAGGCCGCACTCGGCTAGTCCCCGCATCCGGTTGTGATTTTCATGGTGGGTTCTTGACCCAGCGCATGGCCGGAGTCTGCGGGGTCTGCGGAGTCGCGCGTGATCTGAAGCCGCTTCTTCCGCGCCTGGGCGGCGACTGGGCCGCATACACCGCTCGCTGACCAGGCACGGTGCGCGGGGTTATCCGACGAGCCGGTCGGCGTGCATGCCGAACATTTGGTGGGCGACGCCGAAGCCGAGGTCCTGGACCAGGCGCCGTTTCCAGGGGCGCTGGGCGATGGCGTGGGTGAGGCGGCGGGCGGCGCGGGGGGCCTTCATGATGGTCTCGGCTAGTTCCCAGGCGCGGGGCAGCAGGCGGTCGGCGGAAAGTACTTCGTTGACCGTGTCCCGCGTCAAGATCTTGGCTCAGAAATTTTGACCTGAAGGTTGGGGTTTCCGATCAAGATTATCTTGATCTTGGTTTTGAGTGGGGTTGGCGTGGACCTTGGCGGGGCGGCGCTGGCCGAGGGCCTCGTGCGGGCGTATGTGGTTGAACACCTGCCGGTAGGCTGCGGCCTCGCGGGTCAGGTCGTCGAGGGTCTCGATCTCGTGTCGGTAGAGGTGCTCATACTTCAGCGAGCCGAACGCGCGCTCGCGGACGCCGTTCTGGCCGGGGCTGTGCCGCCGCGTGCGGATGTGGAGCAGCTCGTCGCAGCGGCGGGCAAGGAACCGGGCGAACGCCGTTCCGCGGAACGCAGGTCCGTTGTCGGTCACGAGCCGGATGCGTCGGATCGTCCCCGGTCGGCGGGTCAAGAAGCAGCTCGGCGAGGCTGGCCTCACCGAGCCGTTCGGCCTCGGCGATCGCGAGCTGCACCGCGGCGGTCGCGTCCGCGCCGGTCGTGGTCGGCGAGATGTGCCAGCCGAACTCGTACTTCGAGTAGTAGCCACAGACGCCGGCGAGCCGCCAGACACCCCCGGTCGTCGTCTCGAACTCGGAGAAGTCCAGCTGTCAGATTTGCAACGGCCCGGTCGGCGAACGCGGCCTTGCGAGCCTTCGCGAGCTGCCGCCGTTCGCGCTGGTAGTCGACTGGCTGGAGCAGGTCGCGGCGACGTAACGCCCGCTCGACCGACGACACCGACGCCTCGTGGCCGTCGACGGCCATCATCGCGTGGATCTTCCGATGGCCCCAGGCCGGCCAGTCCGCGGCGTACTTCGCCGCGACCGGCTCCAACGGGTCGACGACCGGTGCCGGCCACGGACCCTTCTCCGCCGGCCGCCCCGCCCGCTCCCGGGCCTGCCAGCGGACGTAGGAACGACGCGGGATGCCCAGCCTGGCGCAGAACCTCGAGGTCGGCATCGCCGCCTCTTCGCGGATCATCTCGAGGGTCCTCGTAGGGGCCAACCGGTCCTCCGCCGACTTCTTCCAGACCCGGATCGCGACGTGCGCCTCACCGAGCGCCGTCTTGAGCTCCTCGACCTCGGCCGCCAATGCCTCCTCCCGGCTCGACGCCCCGACGAGCCACCCGCCGCCAGGCCCTGCTTGCCGGACTCCAGGAACGTCTGCTTCCGCTTGCCCACCGACACGTGCTCCAGGTTCTCGGTCAACACCTCGCTAGCTGGCCACTGAGCGCGAGCTTCTCCGCCTCGTCGACGGTCAGTCTGTAGGAGTATTTGACCTGGACCCACGCCTCTGCATATGTGCATCTGAAACTGCTTAGCGGCGGCATCCACTCGGCGGGGTCTCTGGCCACCTTCTCTTGGTTCAAAGCACCTGTGACGGCCCAGAGCTCCGGACTTTGAAGATCGTTCGCGAAGGCTCGCCGCTGGGTACCTGTCCATGCCCAGGCCCCCGAACTCCACGCCTCAGCCAGAGGGACGAGATGGTCGATCTCCAGGTCGGCCGAGCTCTCGTGGATGATCCCGTCGTAAGGGCTGAGCCAGGGGCCAGGTATCCGCGTGCAGCGACCCTTGGCGCCGACATTTTCACTGTCGCGCTGAAGCACCAAAGCTCGGGTGGTACAGCCGCCGCCAAAGGTCGCCCAACGCGAAAGAAACTGGCCGCGAGAATATCTCGATGGACGAAATTCCGGAGCAAAAGTCAGAGACTCCAGCATGGCGAGAGCAGCCTTCGCCGATGGAATGTTCGGTGGTTCAGCCCCGGCCGGTCCAGATATCGCCACCAAACCTGCGAAGGTGGCAACCAGCAAAGCTCCGGCGGATCTACACAAATAGCGAATCACAGCGCACTCCTTACCGACGAGACCGCGACCGGACAAATCTCCAACGAGGCACGGCGTGGATCAGTGAAGAATTCCAGAAGTTCGGTCCGCCGGGCCGCATCCGCGCACGAATGGCTGTCCGCGTCGTCTCCAGCAGGCCGGCTACGCACACAGACAGACGACGGCCCCTGGCCGCCAGAGCACTACCGGCGCTTTCGCTAATTGATGTTGAGTGGCAAATGGGGTTACGAGACCTCTAGGTAGGCGCAGCAGCGAGTCCGGGCCGTCGGATCGTCGGGGCGGATTGGTGGCCTCGAGCTGGCGAGCGTCGACTGTGGGTGTCTGGTCACCGAGCAGAGCGCGGAGTAGGTAGTCGTCGGGTCGGCCGAGGGCACGGGAGAGAGCGGCGAGGGTGGTGTCGCGGGCGCGTCGCCCGGTGCCTCGCTGAAGGACACGCATAGCCAACTCCTCGCCAAGGAGACCGCTATGACGATCGTCAGCGACGACCTGCCCGCCGCATCCGCGGACGACCTGCGGCACGAGCTCGCCGACCGGCTCCTCGACGAGCAAACGATCCGAACACCGCTGGTAGAGGCCGCGTTCCGCCGCGTTTCCCGCGAGCTGTTCCTACCGGGCGTGCCGGTCGCCGAGGCCTACGCGAACACCGCCATCTATACGAAGACCACCAGCACCGGTGTGTCGATCTCGAACGACGCGGCGACCGCTGGATCAGCATCGACAGCCAACTCGCCGTGTTCATGCCCCTGCGCGGAATCGGCGACGACGCCCGCCGCATCGTCCCCATCACCGCAGCCGGCGACATCACCCTGCAGGTCCACAAGGACCAAGACGTCAACGCCAACCAGCTCGCCGGAGTCCTCGACCAGCACGGCACGACCGAATGGACCGAAGTGCTGTTCCCAGGCAACGTGCCATTCGAATGGCTCGACCTGTGGCTATGCCTGCACCTGCCGAACGCCCTAATGCGGATGAACACCACCCCGGCCGCGGTCAAGCGCGGCTCCGTCTCCCCGAGGTTCGGCTGGGGCGCGATGGCCACCACCGACGGCACCGACCTCGCCTACTTCACCCTCCGCCCAGCCCCAACAACATCCGACGGCACCAAGCTCTACGAGATCGGCCTCATCGGCCACGGCCCTACCCGCGACCAACTCGCCCACCGGGTCGCCGACGAGACCCGCACCTGGGACGCCAACCAGCGCGGACGCACCGCCCGCTTCGAAATCCCAGACATCCCCGAGGGCACCGACCCAGCGACCGGCCGCTACGTCCTCGACCGCCCACGACGCCCCATCACCGTGATCTGGAAGTAGCCGTGGACCCCGCTGACCCGAGGCTACGCTGGTTCCCTCTCATCGCCCGACCACGCCTACCCTGCATCGCGCTGCCACGTCGAGTCGCCGCACTGCGCGACCTCGCGGCGCCGGCGACGAGACCCGCCACTCCACCGGTCAACGACGCTCCCCGAAGCGCGCTCCCGTCAACGCGGGCTTGCTACCAACGCTTCCGCCTCGAGCAGCTCACCCCGCAGCCCACAGCCGCACCGTGCCGTCGGCAACGCCGGACGCCAGGGTGCGCCCGTCCGGGGAAAACGCCACCGCTATTACGGAGTCGGTATAGCCGGCCAGCGGCCAGCCCAGCGGGGCCGGTCTGGCCGGGTCGGCGACATTCCACAGCCGCACTGTGTTGTCGTAAGCGCTGCCGGCGAGGGTGCGCCCGTCCGGGGAGAACGCCACCGACTCCACGGCGTCGGTGTGGCCAGTCAGCGGGACACCCAGCGGTGTCGGGTGGGCCGGATCGGCCACATTCCACAGCGGAATGGTGTGGTTGCCAGAACCCGTGGCAAGCATGTGCCCATCCGGGGAGAAGGTCGCTGACGACAACTCCGAGTCGGCAGGGCCGACCAGCGGGGCACCCAGTGGTGTCGGGTGGGCCGGGTCCGCCACGTTCGACAACTGCACCTTGCCGTCCGTAGAGCTGGTGGCGAGGGTGCGCCCGTCCGGGGAGAACGCCACCGACTTCACGGCGTCGGTATGAGTCAGAGGGTTACCCAGCGGGGCGGGGTCGGCTGGGTCAGCCACATCCCACAGCCGCACTGTGCCGTCGTAGGAGCCGGTGGCGAGGGTACGCCCGTCCGGGGAGAACGCCACCGAGTACACCCAGCTGGTGTGGCCGGTCAGCGGGCCGCCCAGCGGTGTCGGGTG